>Ga0308173_10000009_pt1 | contig 222640 bp, 175 predicted proteins | sample PhyPR1_FD_203716 | JGI IMG/M metagenome (GOLD analysis project Ga0308173, IMG submission 203716) | Soil microbial communities from UC Gill Tract Community Farm, Albany, California, United States - DLSLS.P.R1 | ecosystem: Environmental > Terrestrial > Soil > Agricultural land | place: USA... | reverse complement strand
TGAGGAGCGGGTTGTCGATCGGCGAGTCATCGATGAGGAGATAGCCGTCCTTGACCCACGACTCCTGATGATGGCGCGCCGAGAGGTAGGACGTCATCGCGACGCGGATCCCGGGCGCGAGCTGGGCGTTCACGTTCAGGTTCGCGACGGCGTTGTTGAAGCCGTGGCCGATGCCGATCAGCTGATTCGCGTTCACGCCGTTGGTGACCACTGGCGTCGCTGCGTTCTCGTGCTGCAGCCCCTGGAACTCCTGCGTGAACGCGCCGCCGAACGAGAGCGCGAAGCCGCGGAACGGGACCTGCTCTTCCTTCGGCGCTTCGAACATGTTCACGCCGCGCTGGTCTGCCGGGCGAAGGTGGTTGATCTCGAACGGACGATAGAGGAGCGTGCGCACGTCGGCCTTCGCCGCTTTATCAGAGCTGTCCGTCGCGCTTCGAGCGCTGCTGGTCGTTGTCGCTGCGGTCGGCGTTGCGCCGATCGACGGACGGTTCGCACCGTCCTTATTCTGTGCCGACGCGGCGCCGGCGATCAATGTCGCCAAGATCGCGGCGAAGCCGATACGTGTGGTCTGCATAGGAACCTTCCTTTGATCGCGAGTGCGTTCATCTATCCGATCGCGTGTCCGCTCGGACACTCGAACTCTTTCGAGGTTGACCGAAGCTACGGTTCTCGAACGCAGGCGACCGTCCGACCATTCACGAATGGTTCGTGCGGTAATGCTTGGTTTTTTGTGAGGGAATGTCGGACGGAGCACGGCCGTCACTCCGCGAGTGTCAACAGCGTCTGCCCGGCACCGTGCGACATGCGCAACGCGATCTCTTCGCCGTTCTCATCGCGCAGCACTTCGATGCTATCGACGTCACCCATTCGGCGGCTGACGTGCCTCCCGATCCCTCCGATCTCTCCGAACACGAGCTCGATACGGCCGGAATCATCGTCGTAGCTCGCCGAGATCAGCGGATAGTCGCTGTCCTGCGACTGCGCGCCGAGATCAGGATCATCGGCCTCGACTGCGCTCCGACGACCGGCGTTGTGATTCGTGAATTGTGCGAGCGCGTCAACCCACTGTCCGCGCGACAACGCGATCGCCGCCGATCGTTCGGCTGTGACACGAGCTTTCGTCATTGCGGCCGCGTGAGGCACGCAGAGGACACTGCACGTCGCACAGCGGAGAATGCGCGTCGTGACGCTTCCGACGAGCATCCGCGCAACGAACCCGTGTCCATGGCTGCCACTCGCGATGAGATCCGCGTTCACGCTCGCCGCGAACGCGAGCAGCTCCGTCGCCGGATCGCCTTGCAAGAGGACGCATTGCACGACCATTCCCGCCGGAACACGAAGACTGTCGCGGAGCTTGCGTAGTGCGCCGCCGGCGTCCTCCTTGTACGAACGTCCGAACTCGCTCCAGTCCCTCAGCGTCGCGTCCCGAGGAGCGACGTGTACCAGGTACACCGTTGCGTGCGGAGCTGCGACCTCGAGTGACAGCCTCGCGGCCCGAAGGCTCGTCTCGCTGAAGTCGGCCGCGACAACAATCCGCGCCGGCGAGCGCGCCGGCCCATTCGCAACTGCGTACACCGGAGTTCCCGCGACGCGAATGAGGCGGAGTGCCGTCTCGTCGCCAAACAGGCGATCCATGACGCGATGTCTGCCCAGCCCAGCGACGATGAGCGTCGCATTGGTCGTGCGCGCGAATTGCGCGATACGCATTGCCGGATCGCCGAGATGCACTTCGACATCGATCGCGTCGTCGCCCAACACGCGCTCGGCCTGCTGTCGCACGACGCGCGTTTGGCCACGCAGCCGAGCGCTCTCGAACTCCTCTGAGACCGCGATCGGCATTTCTGGCGTGATGGTTGACAGCGTCGGCAGAACGCTGATGACGCGCAGCGAATCCCTGTCCGTCGCGAGGATCTGGCCGAGCAGCATCGCCGAGTTCGACTGGTCATGCCCGTCGGTCGCGACGACGATCGGCGATGATCGAGTCGCCCGAATTCCCTGTGCCGGTGCGATGACGGCTTCGTTCGTCGTTCTCATTGTTCCTCCTGGTCGGGCGGGCCTTCCGCGAAAACGTGAAGGGAATCCCTGAATCGAAGAGTCGGGGATTCCTTTCACGTTGCGACTTCGAGCTTATCGCTCGGCCGCCGCTGCGATGGCCTTCGCGCCCACCGTCAGCTCGAAGTTGACCTTTACCTCGTCGCCGGTCTTGAGTCGGCCGAAGATCGCGGTCGGCGGCTTGATGCCGAAGTCGGTCATCTTGATCGGGACCAGACCCTTGGCCGTCACGGAGCCATCCGGCAGTCGTGTCGCGGCAATGTCCATCTCGATCTTCTTCTCGGTCCCGGCGATCGTCAGTGTGCCGACGGTGTGTAGCGTGAAGCTGTCCTTCGCTTCTCCCGGTGCGGCCTCGAACGTCGCGAGGATATAGCTGATGTCTGGGCTGTCGTCGGCCTTGAGCGCTTTATAAAGATTGTCGTCCATCCCACCATGCCCACACTTGATCGACTTGACTGGGACTTTTACTTGCACGCGCTTGAGGGCCTTCGGCGGAGCGGTCGCGATCTGGGACGCCACCGCGGCGTCGAGGTCTATTGCAGCATCGAGCGCGGTCGCCTTGCAGCTCCAGCCGTGCAGGTTTGACGTCCCGTCGATCCAGAGTTTGCTGTCTGGGCTCACTGCAATGCGAGCGTCCTGGGCATATGTAGCTGCGCTGATGAGCGAAAGGAGCGCCGCCGCCATGAGTGTTCTTTTCATCGTCATTTCTCCGCCGTGAGATCGAGATCGTCGAATTGCCGGTCGGCGAGTTCGTACGACCATCGAACTGCGTCGAAGGTAGGAATCGACGACGTCGCGTTCTGTCAGGCGGAAGAACGAACTTCAGTCCAGGTCATCCCGACGCTGGACCGAAGGATTCCCCTTTGGTGCTGTCGGGGATTTCACCCACGGACTCGCTCCCCTCGGCAAGGGACGGTGCAACAGCGTTAGCAACCGTCAATAGTCGAGCGTGCCTCCGCGACCCACATGCCGAGCATCGAGCGCTCGAGTTCACGGGAACGCAACGGGCGACCTTGCTCATGGCGAGCTTCGATTTCGTCGTTCGACAATCGCATCGACGCGAACAGGCGTACCGCGCACAGTGCGGCGTCATCGAGTCCCACCTCGGACACGTAGCGCTCGCGACACGCGGGCAGAAGTGAAGCAATTCGTCCACTCTTCCGCCGAGCGAACGACTCGGCAAATCGCCGAGTGCCGAATGCGCCGTCGATGGCAAATCCGACGTAGGCGAGCGCCTGAACAAAATCGAAGCCTGGCACGCCCTCGGGATTTGCGTTGTCCCAATCGAACGCAACGAGGTGCGCAGTCGGCGTGCGATAGAAGTTCCACGGTCCACAGTCGTGATGCTCGAACACTCGCGGCATTCTCGGCGCGCTACGAACGATGATGGACGCGTCAAGCGGGCTTCCTTCCATTGCTTCGTCGACCGGCTCGACGTTGTCGTCGGAGCGAACGAGGCCCAGTGGACGTGACGCGGGATGGGCTGAGTCGGCGCTCGATTCAGCGAGCAACGCGAGCGCGCGATGCCTCCAATCCACCATCGGAACGGTCATCTATTAAAGCACTTTAATGTGGGATCGAATGTTTGCTCTAAAGCATAAGGGCTAAGCTGCCGCTACTTCGAGACACGGTTATTTTAGCGTCTCACAATTTGAGATTTGGCATCGCACATTCGCCCCACCCAACCCCTGGAGAGTTCAATGAACCGGTTTTTGTTGGTCGCCGGAGTTGCCCTGCTGGCCGCGTGCGGCAGTGATTCGCCCACAGGTCCGAGTAATCCGAACTCCGCGTCGATCGCGGGCACATATCAGATGAGGACAGTCAGTGGAAGCCCCCTGCCCTTTACGTATCAATCAGGCACGACAAAGGTGGTCATCACGAGCGACGTCTTGGTTGTCGCGGACGGCGGCACCTGGAGCGAAACGGGTGCATTCACAGCCAGCGTCAATGGCCAAACATCGAATCAAGTGATTTCGGACGGCGGCACCTGGACCCGCGCAGGATCAGCGGTGTCGTTCTACAGCTCCCAACAGGGTGCGACGTCATATGCCGGAACGTTCACAGGCAGCGGCTTCTCACTAGCTGATGATCTGTTCACGTACACGTTCGCAAAGTGAGGACAGAGATTCTATGCGCGCCTTTACCCTGCTGGCCGCAGTTGTTCTCACAGGCTGCGGCGCCGTCATGCACGGCGGTCATCAGAACCTCTTTATCGCGTCCACGCCACAAGGTGCCAAAGTCGAGACGTCGCCGCTGAGCGGAATGTACACGACGCCTGCGATGCTGACGCTAGAACGCAAGCACGAATACATCCTCACGCTCAGCAAAGAGGGCTTCACACCCGCCACTGTGAACATCCGCCACGACATTGGTGGTGGAACACTCGTCGCTGATGTGATCCTCGGCATCGCACCTCTCATCATTGATGCCGTCACCGGTTCATGGTACGGGCTAACGCCGGAGAACACGAACGTGACATTAACACGGCCGGGGCAATCTGAGCTGGATCTCGATGCGATCCATATCGCACTATCGACAAATCAAAGCACGGGGCACGTCGACATTCGAGCCGACAAACCCGTTCGAGTGTCGTTGAAATTGAAAGAGAAGTAGCCGCAGCGTGGGAGAGGGGACATGAAAGGAGAAGGGCCGCTGTCCACTAGGTTCGGTGGCGGCCCTTCTATGTCGCGGTGGGCGAGCCAATCGTCATCGCGCCCTTCGACTTCCTTAAGACGAAAATCCAGCGGCCGCGGGCCACGTCCTCCGAAATCGTCGTTCGCGTGCGACGGCCGCGGGCCACGGCTTTCAACTCCATGCCCCGCTTCGATCCCTTCAATCGCTCGACCGCACACCGCGGCGCGGCGATCTGTTGGCGCCGGAGCTGGCCCCAGACTTTCCGAAGGCCGTAGACCCAACGCTGCGTCGTCCACACGCGTTGGATCTCAGCGCAAACGACCTCGTCGCGCTGCGGTGTGCGGTCGAGCTCTGCCGGTGCGAAAACGTCGAAGCCTTCTGCAGCATCTCATTGGCGCGACGAAGCTGGAGATTGTCGCGTTCCGATTCTCGCAATCGCTGCCATTTGTCGGTGGAGAGTCCAGATCGAGTGCCCGCGTCACGCTCCGCTTGCTGCACCCAACTTCGCAGGGTTTGGGGCGAGCACCCGATCTCCTCAGCGATCGAGCCAATCGCGGCCCACTCGGATACGTAGGCTGGCCCGTGGTCCTGTACCAACCGCACCGCGCACTCATGCACCTTTGCCGAAAACCGTCGCTGTCGCGTTTTCTTCGTCATGACTCCATTCTCTCAAAAGACGGAGCCTCCAACAATCCCGGCGCGATTCGCGGAGCTTGTGCATGTTTGACAAACGACGCTTGGTCATTGTCTTGACTTCGGTCTTAGTTACCGCTGGCGCGCGCGGAGCTACCGCACAGCGCGGCCGAAATTCACAATGCCTCGGACCGGACTCGGTTGCAACCAATTTCATCGGCTATGCCAGGCAATTAATCGTTATGCCCGATACCCACGTCGACACGTTGCGTCGTAATCTGGGACTAAATGCCATTGATACGTCCACAGTGAATTTGGTCACCACAAAGCACATCTGCGCATCCGCCGCTAGCGCGATCGACCGTCGGCTTCACGTCCGAACCGGCGGGCGAAAGGTTTACGTCTTCGGCGCCGCGCCAGCAACAGGCGGTGGTGTCCAGCGTTACTTCGTTGTGGACACCACGCTGGTGTTCGGTCCGTTGCTCAGAGTCTGGGTATTCAACTCTGCGTTCCAGTTCGTCGGAACGTTGTCGCGATAAATCCGAACTCGACTTCACGTTCTTGCGGCGCCTAGAAAAAGAAAAGGACCAACTTTTGAGTTGGCCCTTTTGGTCATCGGCAGCAAAACTATCATCACTTCATATCTATACGCCTTTATTGACCTTATAAGGATGGAGCGTATCGGGATCGAACCGATGACCTCCTGGTTGCAAAGCACAAGCGCTTGGTGGTCCCACAATTCCCCTCGATTCGCCGGGTGGCGATTTCAGAGGGGAATTGTGTCTTAGCAATTCCCGTAGGCTGATGTAGATTCCGCGCGAGTGGTTCCCTCGTGGTTCCCCGACCCCGTCCCTTATGCGCGGAAAGCTGAATAAGCGAAGCGTCGACGCCATCTCGCCGAGAAACCGAGAGGATGTGTTCCTCTGGGACACCGAGCTTCGCGGCTTTGGTCTTCGCGTCAAGCCGAGCGGCGTGAAATCGTTTCTGATCTACTACTACGCGCCCGGGCTGCATCGAGTTCGACGAAAGCTCACGATCGGCACGTACGGGCCGTGGACCGTCGAGCAAGCGCGATCGCGAGCTATCGAGCTCCGGGCCGATATTGAACGCGGGGGCGATCCTGCGCGCGATCGAGACGACGATCGCCGAGCGGCGCGTGACGAGACCGTCGAGCGACGGTTCGCCGACTACCTCGACTACGGTCGCGCGCACTTCAAACCGAGCACGGTCACGGAGTATGAGCGGCTCGGGCGGCTTCACGTGCTCCCGGCGATCGGGCAATTGCCGGCGGCTCGAGTCACGATCAAAGACGTCTCGAAACTTCATCACAGTTTGCGAAAGCGACCGATCACCGCGAACCGATGTGTTCAGCTGCTCAAGGCAATGTTCAATTGGCTCGCCCGATCGGAGCTCGTCGACGGCAAAAACCCGGCGGCCGCCATCGAGCTCTATCCTGAAGTTGCCAAAGAACGCTTCCTCACTATCGAGGAGCTCGGGCGCATCGGGCACGTATTGAAAACCGCGGAGACGGTCGGACTCGCGCCCTCGGCCGCCGATCGCCGGCGAAAGCCGAAAGGCACCAAGCGCGCACGCAATGCCGGCATGTTCCAGTCGGCCGCGCAGATTGGCCCGGCGGATCCGTTCGCGATCGCAGCGCTTCGGTTCCTCATACTCACCGGGTGGCGGAAGTCGGAAGCCCTCACGCTGACGCGGTCCGCGGTGCAGTTCACGACTGGGGTTGCGACACTCGGAGATACAAAAACTGGTAAGAGTGTTCGTATACTCCCTGCGCCCGCACTCGAGCTGCTGTCGTCGCTGCCGCAGGTCGACCAGTCGCCATATTTCTTCCCCGGTCGCGATCACAAACAGCCCCTCGAGGGGCTACGGCGATTATGGGACGCCGTTCGGCATCACGCGGAGCTCGAGGACGTTCGCTTGCACGATCTTCGGCATTCCGTCGCGAGCGTCGCCGGCGGCCATGGATATTCGCTTTTCCTCATCGGAAAGCTGCTCGGCCATAAGACTGCACGGAGCACCGAGCGTTACGCGCACGTCGCTGACGACGTGCGCAAGGTGATGGCAGATACGGTCGGCAACACGATTAGCGCAGCTCTCGAAGCCAAGGCGCGCGTGCAACCCTCAAAGCGAAAGCGGCGCAAAGGATCACGTTTGTGATATAGTCTGACACTCACAGACTATGCTAATGTCCGATTCTACGCCATTTGTCGGATTTCATCGGAAAATCCGGATAAGTTGAGACTTCTCTAATCATCCCGATTGCGTATCATTGACGCTGGTCAGTGCTATTGCGTCCGGATCAATGAGGGAAGTCTCATGGCAACAACGTTTCTTGTCGTTCGCGACGTCGCGCTGCGCGTCGGGCTCGCACCATCGACCCTCGCAAAGCTCCGCATCAAAGGCGGCGGTCCTCCATTCGTAAAGCTCGGGAAGAAGGTCGTTTATCCTGAAGCAGAACTTGAGATTTGGCAGACCGAAAAGACTCGGTTTGTATCAACAGCTCAAGGAACTACGCGGCGACCGAACGCCGGGCGGAAGCAGCGCCGTTGACAACGCCGGGCGTTTCCGAAGTACGTGATTATTTCGATCTCATTTATAAGCTCGAACACGAGCTGCCGCCCGATGCGATCGAAGACATCATCGCTGCTGGAGTTCAGGGTCTCATCAATGAGGGCAACCCGGCGCAGCTCCAGGCGACCGCCCAACGGCTCAGCGACTTCATTCAAGATGTCTCACAGTTCCATTCGATAAAGATCGGTGGAGCGTCGAAGTTCAAGCTATTGAGCGATGGTGACCTCGAGGCGCTTCCTGATCCGGTTTCGATCGTCGAAGGCGTTGCATTTGCCGACAACCTGATCAGCGTTGTTGGGCAACCCGGAACCTATAAGACCTTCATCCTCCTCGAGCTCGCGTTCTGTATCGCCGTCGGCGCGGACTGGCACGGTCGGCGAGTGAAGCAAGGCCCGGTTGTATACATCGCCGCGGAGGGGCGGCACGGCATCGGGAAACGGTTTCGTGCGTGTAAGGCGGCTTATCAGTACACCGGCGCCACTGACGTCCTCTTTCTTCCAGAGTCGGTGCTGATCGATACCGCCGGCGACGTCGCAGAGCTCGTGCAAGCGATCACGAATCAGCTTCCGGCCGCGCCCGTCGCCGTCATGATCGACACGCTCAATCGCAACATGGAAGGCGACGAGAGCAAGACGAAAGAAATGGGGTTGTTCGTTCGCGGCTGCGATTCGATTCGGAAACTGACCGGCGCGTCGGTGTTCATTGCCCATCACACCGGTTGGGAATTTCAACGATCGCGAGGATCTATCAGCCTCCCTGCAGCCGTTGACACTGAAATTCTGCTCCTCAAAGACGACTGGCGTGTCACACTCAAGTGCACGAAGCAGAAGGACGCAGAGGAGTTCTCGCCGATCGAACTCGAGGCGTTTTCAATTGCCGGTTCGCTTGCTCTCAGGACGTTTGTACCAACTGGTGCGAATCTCACGCGAAACGAGCGCGTCGCACTCAGCGCAGTACAGACCCCAAGCGGACTCACCGCGACGCAATGGCTCGAGCTCACCGGCTTGCCAAGAGCCAGCTTTCACAATGCCAGAAGACATTTACTCGCACTCAGTTACGTGAAGCACGCAAAGCACCTCTACGTGATCACAGAGGCCGGAGCACAGGCGATTGGCTCAACGCTCAAATTTGGTATAACCGAAACTCAAGCGGGCAAGCTCGAGGTGGTACACTCAACTCCTCAGGTCTTTAGACCTGAGGATTGTACCACTGAGCTCGGCGTCGGCAGGTAGGGGGTGTCGAATCGCTGGGCATCGCGACCGCCGTAGACCGTGGGCCGGTTTTTTTCGCACGGTGTCAGGTTTTGAAATTTTGCCTAACCCGAAAATCGATTTCAAATCGCGGTAGCACGCGTGTGCCTGGGACGCGGTCTAACGGGGTCGGCTCGCCGAGAGATTCGACACCCCTTCCCTTTGTCCGGCACTCCGTTACTCTTGTGCACGTGGCTAGTCGTATCTTTTGACCATCACTGTGCATATCGAGGATGAATCGATGATGAACGCCTCGGAGTTCGCCGCTGCTGTTGGGATTCACCGGAACACGGCTCGGGACTGGCTGGAGCGTGGCCGCATCGTCGGCACGCGCACGGGTCGCGATTGGCAAATCCCGTCAAGTGAAGTCGAGCGCGTGCGCGCGGAGCTCACAGCGCAGCTGGCAGACGCCGGCTCAAAAGTGCTCGCCGCCCAGCTGTTCGCGAAATACGTGCACTCGCACGTGCTGACGTCGACAGAAGCGCTTCACCGCGCGGCAAGCACGCTCCTCGAGCCACCGGATGACGACGGTTTCAACATTCGCGTAACGAAGCTCCGCGAAGCGCTTTCGCGATGGGATCAGAGCACCGCACTCGTCGCCGCGCTCGCGGAGCTGAACGCCGGCGTCACCAAGACGAGTGAGGAGCTCGAGGACCAGCGAGAACCGGGGCGAGGGTGGTTGGCTGACCCCGACGACCCAGACGCCGCGGCGACACGTGCGATGTTTGCACGCGACGCCGCGTCCAGAACGCCGAGGTAGGCCTGCGGTGAGGTAGGCAAACCCAGTACGCAATCACTGACTGCTGCGCGACGCTGCACCAGAGAGTGCGCTTCCCTGCCCGCCCGATCGGCGCGGGCCGCTCTCAACATTCTGTATTGCGAGAACTCTAACAATGACAAAGGAAGAACTGGAGGCGCTGTTCAACAAGTTGAATGGCGGAGTGAGCACCATGCGCGCTCGCTATGATGAGCAGCTCACCACGTTCGACAGTCGCTTACGCGACGTCGAGAACGCCAACGCCCGATTCGCGCTTTCCTCGGGCGGGCCCGCGACGCCCAGAGTGCGCCCCGAAGCGCGCGCGGCGTTCATGAACTTCCTGCGCACGGGCGACGCCTCAGTGATGGCGCCCTTCGCTCCCAAGAACGCGATGTCGACGCAATCCGGGCCCGATGGCGGATTTCTGATCCCGGAGGAGATCGGGGACACAATCGATCGACTTCAGCGAAACCTCTCGGTGATGCGACAGATCGCACGCATCCGCACCGTGACGACAGACAGCCCGAAGCAGCTCGTCAACGTCAACGGAGTGGATTCGGGATGGGTCGGCGAAACGCAAGACCGACCGGACACGAACAACGATTCATTCGACATCGTCGCGCCGTACATGGGTGAGCTCTACGCCTCGCCGAAGCTCTCGCAGCGCGAGCTCGACGACAACGCGTACAACGCCGATGAGGTCCTCCAGACGAGTGTTGCGGAAGAATTCGCAGTCCAGGAGGGTGCCGGCTTCGTTGGAGGCAACGGCATTCTCAAGCCCAAAGGGTTCACTACCTACCCGACAGCATCGACGGGGGACAGCGTCCGACCGTTCGGAACACTCCAGTACGTGAAGACGGGGAACGGGACAGGGTTCGCGTCGACGAACGGCGGCGACTGCTTGATCAACGTCGTGCAAGCGCTCCGTGCGGTCTATCGCGCCGGCGCCCTCTGGATCATGAACAGTGCGACTGTGGCAGTCGTGCGCCAACTCAAAGATGGCATGGGGAACTATCTCTGGCGTCCAGGCGCCGAGAACGGGCGCCCCGATCAGCTGCTCGGCTACCCGATTTTCGAAGACGAGAACATGCCCGATATCGGGGCAAACGCCTTCCCAATCGCGTTCGGCAACTTCATGCGCGGCTATCTGATTTGCGATCACGTGACGGGAACGCGTATGCTGCGCGATCCGTTCACGGCGAAGCCGTGGGTCAAGTTCTACACGACCAAGCGCGTCGGCGGCGGATTGGTGAATTCGCAAGCGATCAAGCTGCTCAAGGTCTCAGCGTAATTCGATCTCGCGGTCGCGGGGCTGTCGTCCGGAGGCGTCCGGGCGCAACGCCTCTGTGGTGAGCAGAGGGCGCACCTTGGGTAAGTGCGCTCCGCGATTCGCGACTCGCCCTTGTCAATGAGTACTCTCTAATGCCACGCCAGATTTCGGAGCTCTTCTTCACTCTCAGAGCAAAAACTGAAGGTCTGAGCAACGATTTAAACACGTCCCAACGACAGCTTGGGAAGTGGGCTGATTTTGTGAAGGCGAACCCGGTCGCCTCGGCCGCGGCGCTCGGCGCGGCACTGATCGGCATCGGCGTGAAGGCCGTCGAGATGGCGTCCAAGATGGAAGAGGCGACGACGTCGATCGCCAACAACCTGCCGAAAGGAACGGCGAGCGCCACGGAATTGCGCGACACGATCAACAGCATCGCGCAGGAATCGGGCGTCGCGCGCGACCAGATTGCACAAACCGCCCAGGAGGTCGCGAAGCTGGGCGCAGCCAGCGGCGAAGAGCTCAAGCAGCGACTCGAGGCGGTGCAACTCTTTACCGACGCGACCGGCGCGAGCGCTTCGACCACGGCTGCGGGGCTCAAGCAAATCATGGACACGTTCAACGTGTCCGGCGATCAGGCCATCGAGACGCTTGCCAAGCTCGCGCAGGCGGCTCGTGGGCGCACCGACGTTGAGGAGCTCTTTACCGCATTTCAGCGCGCCACGCCGCGGATCCACGAGCTCGGGTTGAGTCTCGACGACGCGACGAAGTCGATCGTGGGCCTCCTCGAGCGTGGATTCACCGCGCGCCAGATCGGCCAGATCTTCAACGAACACGACGCAGCGACGATTCGTGGCTACGGCAAGGACGTCAAGGACACCGGCGACGCGATGGCCCACCTCACCGAGAGTGCGAAGGCCGTACGCGACGAAGTGGGTCGCGTGAATCAGCGCATTAAGAACGATTTCAGCGTCGCGCTCGAGGAGCTCGGGAACAAAGTCCTGCCGCTGGTGACGAAGTCGGCGCAGGGCTGGCTCGATATCCTCAACCTGATCGATGGCACGGTCGAGCGCATTCAATCGAAGACGGACCTAAGTACGGTGCTCAATCTCGGGCAGGTCGACTTCGACAAACTCGGCCAGCGCCCGGGCTCGCACTACACGCCGCAGAATAAGGCGGCCGATATTCAGCGGTTCGGGACCGCGGTGAACAACGTCATCAATGACGCGCAACGCGGGAACCTCGACCTGAATTCGCTGTCCGCCAAGCAAATCCAGGGGCTCGAGGATGCGGTCGGCAAGTACGTCTTTCTGCTGAAACAGGAAGCGATCGCGCACAACGACGGCGCGGCAGCCCTCGCGAAGATCGATGCGCAATATGGAGATTTTCGCGATCGGCTCATTGCCGTCGCCGACGCGCAGAAGAAAGTGACCGCGGCGACGCCGAAGAAAGACGCCTCATTTGACCTCGGGCAGAAAACCGCCGACGCCGCGAAAATCAAAAGCGAGCTCGCCTCGGCCAAGGAGGAGCTGACGGCGTTCGAGGACTCGACGCAGCAAGTACTCGCCAAGGGCACCGTAAGCGCGATCGATAACGCGCAGGCAGAGATCGAGCGATTCAAGCAGGCCTACGACAAGATTCACACGGACATCGCGAACAAAATCGCCTCGCTCCCCGCCACCGCGACCAATGCGGAACGCTCGAAGCTGAGCAACGATCTCGCGATTCTCGACAAGGACTATATCGCCGGGCTGCAGGCGCGATATCTGGAGCTGGGGCGCGTCAACGCGACCGAAGCAGACAGGATCCGCGCGTCGGTGACCGAGGCGGTCGGCTTGTTGTCGGGCGATCTATCGACGGTCGCCTCGGCCGCGATGGACAAGCAGATCACCGATATCGAATCGCTGATCAAGGCGAATCAGAGTCTGTCGGACGCGGAGAAGGCTCGAGATACCGCGATCGAGGAGCAGCTCCGACGCCAGAACGACAAATGGGTCGCCCTCAAACCGGCGATCAACGAAGCCGAGCAGGCGATCAAGAACGCGACCGCGGCGATCCAAAACGCGAGCGTGGCCGGCCCCGGCTTAGCGTCGACCACGGTGCTCAATGATGCGCTCTTTCGTCCTGGGCTCGCGAATCCGGACACTGGACTCGTCGAGGGCGCCGGACTGCTGGAGCAGCGCCAGCAGCTGCTGCTGCAGGGGCAGCAGAAGGGCCTGACTCTCGATCAGATCAAAGCGAGTCAGGAATACCGCGACGTCGAAACGAAGATATTAGAGATCTATAAAGAGATCGCGGCGCTCACTGGACGAAGTCTGCAGCGCACGAAGGAAGGCATCGATCCAGCGAAGGAGGCCTTACAAACCTCGGTCGAGCACGGGCACGCCATCCAGGAGGCGGTAAACGGTGCCATCCGGCTCGCGGACGCATTCGGGCTCGCCGACCAGCGGATGCTGCATCTCCTCGGCTCGATCGGTCAGCTCGCCGGCGGCCTCCCTGCTCTCGTCGATCAGATAAACAAGCTTGGCAAAGTCGACCCGGCGACCGGAAAGCCCAAGGCGACGGATAGCACCGTGCTCGGCGCGGCGCTCCCCGTTGCGGAGGGTGTCTTCTCGCTCGCCGACTCGCTCAATCACTTGATCGGCGCCACGGTGCCGACCGTCGAGGGGATGCAGAAGTTTGCGGAAGCGGTCATCGCACTGAAGAAAAACATCGATGCGTTCACCGACGAGGCGAACGGCACGACGTCGTCGGTAACGGCCACCATTGCAGCGATCCACGAACGCGCCCAATCACTCCGCGACGAAGCGGAGGCCACGCTCGCCGGCAAAAGGAACGCGGACGCGCGTAATCAGCTCCTGCGACAAATCGCGGCGGATGAGGCGAAAGAGATCGCGCTAGCGCTCGCCGATCACGTCCAGAAGCAGCAGGAAGAGAAGGAGGACTATCAGGTTCGCCTGCTCCACGCACAGGGGCGCGACGCTGAAGCCGATGCGCTGGCCTTCGCGGAATCACAGCAGCGCGAGTACAACCAGGCCGTCAAAGACGGCGCCGACGCTGCGACACTCGCGGCGCTCGCTGAGACGCAGGAAGGAGAGGCGATCAAGTTCAAAGCGGACCAGGCACGGAAGGCCGCCGAAGACGCCCTGAGCGCCGACGTGACGAATCTCGGCCAAACCGCGACGGTCCTCGGCGAGACGCCGGATCAGGTGCTCGGCGACAAAGCGAAGCTGTATGGTGACAAATTCGGAGACAAGTTCAAGCAGCTCTTCGACGGGCTCGATCTCACGACGAAAGGGGGTGTGGACGCCTTCAACAAACGCTTACAAGACTTGTGGAAAGGCGTGGAAGATGGCTCGATCGTTCTCGATACGAGCGTCTTTTCGCTGGACGATTTCAAGAATGGGATTGTCGACTTGTCCGGCGCCGCGACCTCCGCGGCGAGCAGCTTCGAGACCGCGGCGCAGAAAATGGCGGACGCGGACAACCTGTTGAACACGAGCGATTCGATTCTCGGGACATCGGCCAGCGACAAGGCAACTGAACGGGCCAATCTCTACGGATTCGACATCGGGGACATCTCGACGCAGTCGGGAGTCAACGCGGCGATCGATCAGCTTCGGAACATGTTCAAGGCGCTCGATCCGACCGCAGCCGACTTCACGGAGAAGTCGCGCGAGATCCTCGAGACGATTCAGGCGCTCCAGGCCATCACGTTCACGACGAGCAGTCCGGCCGCCGCGGCATCGAGCGCATCATCCGCCGGGACGTCCGCCGGATCCGGCGAAACGGAAGCGGTGACGGCCACGGCGCGCGGACTCACCGAAGTGACTGGCGATCGCCTCGCCGATGACGGGAAGACCGCGGACGTCCTGCTCGCGAAGCTCGTCGACATTAGCACGTCGCAGCTGGCGACGCTGAACGCGATGCTCGGCGGCCTGCTCCGTCCGATCATCACGGCGCCGCTGCAACCGCCGGTGCTTCCGAACGGCTTCGGCACACCACTGCCGGCGTCGACACAATCGACCACGAACGTGCCGGCGGGAGGGACGCTGAACAATTACACCATCCGCGCGACGTTCACGATCGCACTCAATCGCGACGACCTCTTCGACCCGTCCGCGAAGAACGCGGCCGATCAGTTCGGGGCCGATGCCGCCGATGCGTTCGACAAATACTTGTGGGATCGCGTCCGCGACAAACAGCGGCGTTTAGGAAACACGGAAGTTCCGACACAACGCTAGACGCTCATTTTCGCTTGGCTCGCTGAAACAGCGGGCCAGGGTCGCGGATATCAAAAACGTCGCAGAGCGCCTCGAGCACATCACTCGACAGGCACTTCCATTCACCTCGAGCGAGGCGATACGCCGTCGAGAGACTGATCCGATCGCCCGAGAGTTTCGCGAGCTCGTACGCGGTGATCCCGCGTTCCTCGAGCAGCTCGGAGACGCGCAGCTTCATGCGGTCGAAGCTACGCGTATTGCCTAAGCTTGACAATATTGCCGAAGTTAGGCAATATAGCTGACGAGCAAGCGAAAGCCGCCCGCACTCCCGCAAAGAAATGACGGACGGCTCTCTTCACAGACCCGGAGGCCTGCGCGACAACAATAGCCAGCGCACCCCTCGGGTCGCAATCCTCAGAGGTGTCTCAAATGGTTGCACGACAGTCATCACCGCCGCGACAGACCGCCGAAGTGCACGATCTCCGTACCAGTTTCAAAACCGAAGGAAGCGCATTCACGAACGCGCCGTTCGGGGAACTGAGCATCGCGGTCATTAGCGAGGAAGGCCGGGCGTGGATCGATATTCGGTATGGTACCTACGAGCCCGACAAGCCGAAAAATCAGCAACACCTCGGTCTCGATATGGACCCCGCGGATGTCGAGACATTTCTAATGCTGTTCACGACGGTCGTTCGCCGCGCGCAGTTGGACAACGTCTTGCCCCGTCAACACTGACCGATTGGTTCCCCCTGAGTTCCCCGCGAGAGTGGCCGCGGAGACCACGCTGTCCTAAGTCGTTGTGCCACTTCATGGAGCGTATCGGGATCGAACCGATGACCTCCTGGTTGCAAACCAGGCGCTCTCCCAGCTGAGCTAACGCCCCGCATTTGACGCCGTTCGTAGGTTCTAATCTAACCAACCGTTCGGCGCTTCTGGAACGGGCTATGAAGAGAGTGTGAACGGCTTTCGCGCTGGAGGAATCGTGGAGACGACGCAGACCAATTCGACCAAGCACCTCACCATCCGATGCCAGTTTTGCGAGGCATGGAATCGGATCGATGCGTCGCGCGCGGCCGATCGCCCGAAATGCGGCAAGTGCGGGAAACCCATGCTGCTCGACCGCCCCGTCGCGCTCAACGACGAAACCTTCGCCCGCACCATCGCCGAGAGCGAGGTGCCGGTGATGGTGGATTTCTACGCCGACTGGTGCGGGCCCTGCAAGATGATGGCGCCGTTCATCGACGAGATCGCGCGAGAGAAACAAGGCCAGGTGTTGGTCGCAAAGCTCGACACCGACCGCTCCCAGCGCACCGCCGCCGGCTTCAACATCCGCGGCATTCCAACGACGATCGTATTCAAAGGCGGCAAGGAAGCCGCGCGAGAAACCGGCGCGATGCCGAAAAAAGGAATCGAAGCGCTGCTCGATCGCGCATAGCGCTCATCGCAAGCGAGAAAAGAAACGGGCGCCGACTGACATCGGCGCCCGTTTCTTTTCTTCGTTCGGTTCGTCGAGCTACTCGTGCGCCGGAAGCGGCTCCATCGTCTCGGGATTCACCGGGACCTGCACCTCATCGCGATACGGCGACGTCGACAACGTCACGCGAATGCGCGGGAAGGCATCCATGAACTTCGTATAGCACACACCCCACACACCGGCGTAGAGGAGCAAGCAGCCGAGCTCCCAAATGCCGAGTGGAAGCGAGTCGACGTGAGCATACGTCGAGGGATAGACCTCGATGTACCGCATCATCCACATGCCAACGAGACTGCACAGCGCGAACAGCGCCATCGTCGGCTTGTACACTTTTGCGGCACGCGACAAGAGGCCGAAGAACGGCGCGAAGAACACGAGGATGACCGACGGCACCGTGACGTATTTCCACGGCGAGATGAGACGTTGGCGCATGAAGTACGTCTCCTCCCCCATGTTCCCATACCAGATGACCAGGTATTGGCCGAACGTCAGGTAGCCCCAGAAGGCGGTGAACGCGAAGCAGAGCTTACCGATATCGTGGAAGTGCACTTCCTGGATCAATCCGTTCGCGCCGTCCAAGTGCGACTGCCAGGCTTGAAGGATCAGCGGGAACAGCATCAGGGCGCAGAGCCAGGCGCCCATGAAAAACCACCAGCTATAGAGCGTGCTCTGGAAGTGGGAGGAGAGACCCATCGACAGGTCCCACGCGAGCACCGACCAGCCGAGGCCGAACAGCAGCACCATGAAAACCGCCCATCGGCCCTGCTTGGAGTGGGTCGTGTGGATCTCACGGCGCTCCTCGCCGAATCCGGCGCGCATCTTCGCGCGGATGTTCGCCGCCCAGCTGGCGCCCCACTCCGGAATGTGGCCGACGTCGAGCCGCACCGAGCTGTAGACATACTTGAGCCCCAGCCACGTCATGAGGCCGAAGATCACGACGTCGCGAACGATCAGGAAAACCGGATTGTAGTACTCCGCTTTCTCCGGAACGGGAAATTCCCCCGTGGTCCACCAGAAGACATGGTTCTTTCCGACCAGAAGCGTCAGCAGCAAGAACACCAGCGCGACTGGAAGAAACGCGACATACCCTTCCATGAAGCGGATGACGTGTCGCGACCATCGAGCCGTCGTGATTCGCTGCACCGCAACGAACGTGATCCCGGCCTGTGACAGACCGGCGAAGAACAACCAGTTCGCGTGGAACGCGCGCCACGCGCGATCCGGATCGACGAAGATGCCGATGATGAAGATGATCGCACCGATGACCGCCGCGACCATCGTTCCGGTCTTTAGAGATTTCGGAAGCTCGCGGTTCGTCGCCGCGAGCACCTCATCTGGTGACGGAGTTCGAACGGGATGCAGGCTCACGATTGGAGCTCCGGTTTCTTCGTCGAATCGGTGGGAGGCTTAGCTTCGGCATTCGGCGGCGTCGCGCCGGGGGCGACGGCCGGACCAACGCTCGGATGATGGAACGGAGCCGGGCGCGTCGGGCCCATCGTCGATGCAGCTGGCACGATCCCCGGGCCGGTCTCACCCGGACGTCCATGCGACGTATCCGCCGCGACCGTTCCCTTCCCTTGGAGCGAGCGCACGTAGTTCACGATATCCCAGCGGTCCATGTCTTCGATGCGGTTGTACGACGGCATCAGACCGCGGCCATTGCGGATGATGCCGAAGATGTAGCCGTCCGCGTATCCCGCGGCGGGATTCGCCGCTGCGCCGATCGAAGGTGGAAAGAGTCCGTACTTCACGACGGGACCATTGCCGAGGCCCGCCGGTCCGTGACAAACCGCACAGTTGATCTGAAACTGGATGCGGCCGCGATTCACGGACGCCGAGTCGGCGGCGACGGGATTCACGAGCGACGCCATCGCGGTCACTGCCTGCGGCGTCGGCGCGCGATCGTACTCGAATCCAGGCGCCGCGCTGCCGTAGACAGGCACCGACATCTGCGGGTTGCCGCGGAACGGAATCGTGTCCGAGCCCGACTCCCACGGATCGATCTTCGGCTGCTGCTTGAAATCAGTAAACCATGAACACGCGCCGAGCAGCAGGAGCGGCGCCACGCGCAACACGCGGTTAGCGCTCACGACGCACCTCCTCGGCTCCGTGCTTCTTGAGAATATTCATCGCGTCGTCGACCCGATCGGGATCGGCTTCGACCCACACCCCGAAGTGGCCGCCGCTGAACCGCGGGTCATAACCGACGGTCGTCGTGAGGCGAGGAATGCCGGCGAATCCGAACATCGCGAACACGGTCGCAAGGCCGCCGATGAGAACCATCACCTCGAAGCCGAGAATGGTGAACGGCACCCAGCTCGCGATCGGCTTGCCACCGACAACGAGCGGCCAATAGTCCGAGATCCAGACCGGAATCCAGTATCCGAATGTCACGCCCGCGAGCCCGAAGATGAGCGTGTAGACGCGAACCTTGCTCGCCGGGTGGCCCATCACATGATCGAACTCGTGCCGCGGGGTCGGCGTGAAGACCGTGATGTCACCAACGCGATCCTTCTTGAGGTCTTCAATCGCATGCACCGCCGAGTCGAGCTCGCGAAACGCGCCGAGTACGCCTTGCATTAGTGCACCTTTCCCGTTTCGTCGGGGAAGTCGATGCCTTCCGGCAGGTCGTGGCTGTGATTGAATTGCGTCGACATTCGCGGCAATAGAATTTCCTTGATCTCGGACATGGCCATCACCGGCAACTGCTTGATGAAGAGCAGGAACCACATGAAGAACCAGCCAAAGCTGCCGAGCAGAATGCTGTAGTCGACGAACGTCGGACGGTACGTGCCCCACTGCCATGGCTCAAACTCGTGCGCGAGCGACGGAACGACGATCACGAATCGCTCGAACCACATGCCGAGGTTGATGAACAGCGACAGGATGAAGAGCCACACCGGATTGCGGCGCAGGTTCTGCGACCACAGCGAGAGCGGCAGCACGCAGTTGCAGATGAGCATGATCCACGCGGCCCACGCCCACTGACCGAAAACGCGGTTCCAGAAATAGTCCTGCTCGAACCGGTTGCCGCTCATCCACGCGACTTGGAACTCCGTCAAGTACGCGAGACCGACAACCGTGGACGTGAACAGGCAGAGCTTTGCGGCCGCGTCGATGTCGTTCAGCGTGATGTAGTGCTCGAGCTTGAACGCCTTGCGCAGCGGGAGCGCGATCGTGAACACCATGCCGATGCCCGAGAAGATCGCGCCGGCGACGAAATACGGCGGGAAGATCGTCGCGTGCCAGCCCGGGGTGAGCGCCATGGCGAAGTCGAACGACACCACCGAGTGGACGGAGAGCACGAGCGGGGTCGCGAAGGCGGCGAGGAACAGGTACGCGCGCGTGAAATGCCGCCATTCGCGATCCGAGTTCCGCCAGCCGAGCGACAGCTGCGCGAGAATCGATTTGCGGATGGGATTCTTTTCGCGATCGCGAAGGATCGCGATGTCGGGAATCAGTCCGATGTAGAGGAAGGTGCTCGAGATCGTGAGGTACGTGAGGATCGCGAACACGTCCCACACCAGCGGACTCTTTGGATTCGGCCAGATGAGTCGCCAGTTCGGATACGGGATCAAATAGAAGAACTTCCACGGCCGCCCGAGGTGAAGAATCGGGAACAAGCCTGCCGTCATGACCGCGAAGACCGTCATGGCTTCCGAGACGCGATAGATGCTCGTTCGGAAGCCCGCGCGGAACAGGTAGAGAATCGCGGAGATCAGCGTTCCGGCGTGACCGATACCAACCCAGAACACGAAGGTGACGATGTAGACTCCCCACATCACCGGCGGCTGATAGCCCGCGGCGCCCAGCCCTTCATGAATCTGATACGTCCAGGCCGCCGCGCCGATGAGCATGCAGAGGATCGCGATGCCCAGCGCCGCGAACCAGCCGAGGCTCGGTCCGAGCGTTCCGGCGATGTCGGCATCGACCTGCTCGTAACTCTTGATCGCCGGGAATTTGACGGCCGCCGTTGGAACGTTCGGCCGTTGCCCGGTGGGAAGCGCACTGGTTGCCATGTCGCGCCTCCTATGCCCGCGCCGGCGCAGCGCCGGCGGCCGGATGGTTGACCTTCTTCAAGTAGACCACCGCGGTGAATGCGTTGAGCTCTTCGAACACGTGGTATGCGCGTCGGTCGCCGATGAGTTGCGTGACACTCCAGTTCGGATCAGCCGCGTCGCCGAACGTGATCGCGCGCGACGGACACGCCTGTGCGCACGCCACCGTGAACTCGTCGGCCTGCAGCTCTCGATGTTCGGCGGACGCGCGGTTCTCCGATTCACGGATGCGCTGCACGCAGAACGAGCATTTTTCCATGACGCCTTTGCCGCGAACCGTAACGTCCGGATTCAGCTGCCAGTTGAGCGGCTCGGGAAAGGCGTACTGCTTTCGATCCGGCTCGCCGTACCCGAACCAGTTGAAGTACCGCACTTTGTACGGACAGTTGTTCGAGCAATAGCGGGTGCCGACGCACCGGTTGTAGACCTGCACGTTGAGGCCATCCGGCGCGTGGTACGTCGCGTACACCGGGCAGACCGGCTCGCACGGCGCGTTGCCGCACTGCTGGCACATCATCGGCACGAAGCGCGTCTCGAAGTCTTCGCCGAACTTGCCGTCCGGATTGCCCTCGAAGTAGCGCTCGAGACGAATCCAGTTCATCTCGCGACCGCGCTCGATGTTGAAGCCCGGGCGCGCGTCGGCGAAGATCGTCGCGTTCTGCCAATAGGCGCCGACGGTCGGAATGTTGTTCTCGGAATAGCACGCCGTGACGCACGCCGAACAGCCGGTGCAGCGCGCGAGATCAATGGTCATCGCCCAGCGACGCTTCGACATTCCGCGCTCTTCGTTCGGCGCGTACATGCCCTTGTTCTTTCCCTGATCCGCGGATGTCGGCGATCCGAGATCACCCTGCGCGTCCGCGGCGACCGGAGACCGGAGACCGGGAAGGAACGCGTGGCTCGCGTCGCCCGGAAGCTCTTCCTTCCGGTCTTCCGCGGGCGGCTTGCTCAAGTCAGCGGCGTTGATCGCTCGCGCGATGCCCCGACCGTGCTGCCGCGCGGAACCTTCCGTGCTGGGAAGGATCCGACTGTCTCCCGTCTTGGAGATCGACGCTTTCGTCGCGGTCAGGATCAACCCACCGGCCGCGTTCGTCCCTAGTGGCACGATGTCGAGGGCGTTCGCCCCGATGCCGCGAGCGTAGCGGCCGTAGCCCCACTGCGTCTGCTTCGAGTCGTCGTGCTTCGGCTGGAAGTCGGGGACGTTGGCCTTGGAGCGATGCCCCTGCCCCAGCGGCATCGCGATCGCGTCCTTGTGCACTCCCAAATACGGAAAGGCCGGCGCGCGAACGGTGCCGCTCGCGGTCTTGACCTCGAGAATGTCGCCGCGGCTGATGTCGAGTCGTTGCGCGGTCTCGGGGTGAATCTCGATCCACGAGCTCCAGCAGATCTTCGAGACCGGGTCCGGCAGCTCTTGCAGCCACGGCTTGTTCGCACCGCGGCCATCGCCAAGAAGCGCGTGTGGATACGTAATGAGAAAGAAATCGCCCTGCGTCGACGCGATCGCCGTGGACTTCGGCGTCGTCGGCGCCGCGGCAGCGAGCGTTCGTGCCGCGAGAGAGCCGGCGATCATTCCCTTCGGCAGACCAGCGGCGACCGCCTTGTCGCCGCCAGGAATCTGCGTAAACAGCCACGTGCGGTAATCGGCGGGCAGATTGGCCGCACCAGCCTTTTTAGAAACTTGAATGAGGAAATCCGCAGTGCCGAGTCCATTCGGCAGCGTCTTGCTCAGCGTCGGGAAGACCGGGTCCATCGCCGGCTGCTGCAGACCGATCGTTCCCTTCACCGGCTCGGAATCGCCCCACTGCTCCAGCGAGTGCAGATCCGGGATGATCAGATTGCACAGCTCGGACGTTTCGTCCGGGACATTGGTAAAGCTGACGCGGAAGCCAACCTTCGCAAAAGCATCCGCGAAGTTCGCCGCTTTCGGAAGGCTGTGCGCCAGATTCGAACCGCGCACGAACGCAATGCCGACGCCGCCAGCGCGCATCTTCTCGACGGCCGCGAGCACCTGATCGGTGTGCGCGATGCCTTCGAACCCGGTGAGCGCCTGCGCTGGCTTGATCGTCGTGCCGACGGCGCCCGACGCCCCATTGATCGCCGCAACCGCCAGCGCGACGTCGAGCGCGTTTTCGCCGTTCACCCCCGAGACCACGAGCGCGGGCTTCGCCGCGGCGAGATCGGTCGCCAGCTGCTGCAGCGCCGCGGCCGGGACGCCGCTCTCCGTCGCCGCCTGATCGATGCTTCCCTTGCCGGCGAGCGCATTCGCGATCGCGAGCTCACTGCCCGGCTTGCACGCGAGCCACTCGTCGGCGTTCAGGCCGGTGAGCGAACGGCGTGGTCCGATGTAGACGAAGCGCGGCGCGCCGTCGAGCTTCGCGCGCGCGTCAGCGAAATCGAGCTGCTGCGGAACGCTCGCGCCCCACCCGTCGAGAAAGTCCGCGCCGAAGGAGACAATGAGCTTCGCATCTTGGAAGCTCAGCGCGGGCCACGCGACGCCGTAGGTCCGCCGATTCGCTTCGATCGCCGCGTGGTCGGCCTCGAAGTCGACGCTCATGTGCGCCGGCATGCCGAAGCTCGACAGCCATCCATCGAGGAAGCGCGGGAAGCTGCCGCTCTCGTGGTGATTGATGAACACCGCGCCGGCAGCCTGCGGCTTCGCGGATGTGATAGCGTTGCTCAGCCGAGTGATCGCATCGTCCCATGTGATCGCTTTCCACGCGCCGTTCTCGTTCACCATCGGCGTGCGGAAGCGATCGGGATTGTAGAGGCCTTGCAGCGCCGACTGGCCGCGCGCGCACAGCGCGCCGCGACTCAGCGGATGGTCGGGGTTTCCCTCGAGCTTGATCGCGCGGCCGTCCCGCGTCTCGGCGATGATGCCGCACGAGGCCGCGCATTCGCGGCAGGTCGTCGCATAGTAGGTCGAGACGCCAGGAACGGTTTCGTCGGGTGAAACGAGATACGGGATGAGGTGTCCCGTCGGCTCCTCGCACGCGGTAACCGCGAGCGTCGCACTCGACGCGCCGAGTACCTTGAGGAACTCGCGCCGTTTGACGCCAGTTTTTTTGGTGTCCTGGGTCATGTCAGTAGTGGCAGTTGGCGCAGTCGTAACGCGCCTTCTTGCGCGCGCCCGTCGCGAGATTCGCCGGCGCAACACCGGAAGCGGCCGTTGCCTGCGGCTGCGCTGCGTAGCCAGCGGCTTCTTCGCCCTCCTTCGGGCTGTAGCCGTTGACGTGACAGCTGACGCACCATCCCATGTTGAGGCTCGCGAACTGGTAGACGCGATCCATCTTCTGGATCTGGCCGTGGCACGTTTGGCAGGTCACGCCGGCGTTCACGTGCCGCGTATGCGGGAAGTGGACGTACTCCGGAACTTTGTGGATCCGCTCCCACGGAATCGGCTTCGCGTTCGGCCCCATGCCGGCGCCGGGCCCCGCGACATCAGCATACTTATATAGCTTCGCGATCTCCGCGCTGTGTCGCTTTGGGCCGAGATCGGACGCCGGGCGGTCCGGTCCGATCATGTTGTGGCAGCCAATGCACGTGCCAACGGCCGGCAGCCCCGGGTCCATCGACTTGTTCGCCGCATTGTGGCAGTACAGACAGTTCATGCCAAGCTTCTGCACGTGCACGGGGTGCGGAAATGCAATCGGCTGAACTGGGGATCGGTGTTGCGAGGAGGAGGCGCCGCTATACGCGGAAAGCATGACGGCGCCAATGGCCAGGGCGAGCAGCCCTGGAATGGCGGTCCACTTCCTTCGCTCTGTCATCGCGATGAGGTGGGGGTGATGTGTCGAGTCGGCGAGCGCTTGTGAAGAAATTCACAAGGCATTCGGCCGAGAAATCTGAACGGACCAGGTATCACACGCAAGTGAGCCAATCCTTTAAGCCGTGAGTAATCCTAATCGAGCCGGTTCGTTGTGGGGGCAGATGGCTGGCAACGAGCGACGGCCACCATGAGCTCCGAAACCGTCACTCATGAGACGTCGCGCCGCGAGACGTCTCGCCGCGGCGTCGCGAGGCGGCGGCTGCCGCTGCGCAAATGGTTCGTGCGTCCGCCAGCGACGCACCGAGCAAGTCGTCCGGCAAGAGATCGAGATTCGCCGACGGAGTCTGCGTCAATCGAAGCGGCCAGTGCGTTCCGAACACGAACCGCTCCGCGCCGATCGTCCGAAAGAGCTTTGCGAGATGATCCTCGGGCGGACCCCAGATCCACGAGATGTCCCAAAACACCCGCCGCTGCTCGTCCGGCGTCAGGCCCCAATGCACTTCTTCGATCATCTCGCGTCCAGCGGCGGTCACGAGGAGACGAACGGCGTCTCCGGCGCGCGCGAGCGAACGAATCGCCGCGGCCGTCAGATCGCCGGCTGTGTCTATCATGTGTCGCTGACGAAGATCCTCGAAGCGAACGGTGAGCAGGGTCGCCATGCCCGCTTCGCCCGCGGCGATCGCGAGCTCCCGGATCGACGTGTCGTGCGGTCCCATGCCCCACTGCGGCGGATAGACACGAATGGCGGCCGCGCCGGCGTTCGCCGCGTCGCGAACAGCAACGTCCCATTTCGGCCAGTCGGGCCGAATGGCGGGCGCCGGAATGAGTCTGTTAGAGAACGCTGATAGTTTCGCGAAGAGCTCCCGGTTGCCACGGGTCGGATCGCGATAGAATGCCGACGGCAGGTGTCCGACCCACGCCGCTTCGATTTCCTCGCGATCGAGAACGCGAATGAGGACCTCTGGATCCGGATGCGGCACGTAGCGAAAGGGATACGGGCCGATCAACGTGTTGACGTCGATCAATGGCATCGCGGAAAGCTCCCCTCGGGAAAAATCCTCGCGGCGTTCCTCCAGCGTATCGCCGACATGTCGTCCGCGCTGAGCCCGATCACCTCGAGCGCGTGAAGCTTCGCGAGCCCCGTGCACATCGTGAGGTCGCACCCCCACAACAACCGCCCCGCACCGAGCGCGGCGACCGCGTCATCCAGCATGCCGCGGTCGACGCCGCTTCCCGAGAGATCCGGGAAGATGTTCGGACAATCGGCGACGGCTGGAAACGTGTGCGCGTAGTCCCCACCGCCCCCGATGTGCGCAAGAATGAAGTTCGCGTGAGGGTGCCGGCGCGCGAGACGCGCGAGGTCGGCTCCGTCCGAGATCTCCTGCGACGGCCACTCGCGTCGCCGATGCTGCCAGATGTGATGCAGAATCGGAAACCCCCGCTCCGCCGCAGCGTCGGCGATCGGATCGAGCAACGGATCGTCGGCGCGACGACTCGCGAGCAGTTTGATCCCGATCGCTCCCCGCGACGCGCACCGATCGATCTCGGACAGGGCGTGGCTGGTGTCGTTCGGATTCACGGTCACGAACATCCGCACGCGATCGGGCTCGCGTTCACAGATCTCTAACATCGCATCGTTGCCGCGCACGACGTCCGACGGCGACGGAAAATACGTCGGCGACGAAAAGCCGTAGCTCCCGAGCACCGACGCGACGTGATAGGTGATCCCGATCCGTTCTCCGGCGCGAAACCGCGCGGCGTTGACCTCTGCCCAATCGGCGCGTCCTGCGCCCGCGTGGTAGAAGTGTGCGTGCGCGTCGATCAGCGGTTCGACCAGACTCGACGCGCGCGACGGTGTCACGCGCCGGCTTCCTCGTCGCGAAGCTCGACGAACGCGTCGCTCGCGCCGGCTTCGATCTCGCGGATGGCGTCCTCGTCGTGCGCGAGCGCGGCGTAATTGTACGCGCCCTTCTTGAATAAGACGCCGTGCGCGGCCGCAAGCTCGAGAAACCGCTGCTCTCGCTTCGGACTGTCCCAGCGCATGAGCCACATCTGATCGAGGCCGTCGATCTCCGGACCGCGGACGCCGCTGGCCTCGATCGCATGCGACACCGCAGCCCGCATCTCGGCGCCCACCGTCGCGAGCGACTCGCACACGTCATGCTGATCGTGCCAGCTCAGTACGGCCCCCGCGGCGGCGAGGGCAGCGCCGTCGCTCGCGAGCGTCGACGAGATCCATGTTCTCTTCACCGCATCCATCACGTCGTGGTGACCGCACACGATCGAAAGCGGAAATCCATTCGCCATGGCCTTGCCGAACGCGGAGAGATCGGGAACGATCTCCGAGAACGCCTGATAGCCGCCCGTGCGAAGGCGGAATCCGGTTTTGATCTCGTCGAAGATCAGCACCGCACCCGCGGCGGTCGCGAGCTCGCGTGCCTTTGCGATCCACTCTTTCGACGGAAGTCGCTCGACGACCGGCTCGATGACGATGGCGGCGAGCTGCGAGCCCGCGTCGCTCACCGCCTTTGTCAGCGCGTCTATATCGTCGCGAGGGATTCGGCGAGTGAGCTGACGCGTCGACGCCGGAACACCGGCGATATCGTCCGCCGCCCAATCGAGCCAGCCGAAGTATCCGGATGCGATCACGATGTCGCGCGCCGTGTAGGTTCGCGCGATGCGAACCGCGGCGGCCATCGCCTCCGCGCCGGTCTTGAGAAACTGCACTTTATCCGCGCACGGGATGACGCCGCACAAACGCTCGGCGACCTCCACTTCGCGCGCGCTCGACAGGCCGGCGACGTTGCCGCGAGCAATCGCGTCGACGACCGAATGCGTGACGTTCGTCTCGGCGTAGCCCAGCGCGACGGAGCCGAGCGCCATGGTGCAATCGAGGTACTCGTTGCCGTCGACGTCGGTGACGCGGCAGCCGACCGCTTGAACAAAGTGCGTCGGTCCGACGGCATCGGCGCTGCCGTATAGCGCCTCGACGCGTTTGCTCCCCGTCGACGCGCCAGTCGGCATAACGCCGAGTGCGCGCGTTCGATAGTCGGCGTCGTCATGTTCGGTGACGACTTCTGTGTCGTCGTCCGGCGAGGGCTCGGCGGAAATATCTGCTTCGAGCTCGGGCTCAGGTGCAGCTTTTGGCGCTGCTCCCTTCCCACCAAAGAATCGTCCGAATGGCATTTGGAGAAAAAGTGCGTGCCCGGGTCGTGTGTCAACCGCGGCGACGCGTGCGATCCAGATAATTGAGCACCTCGATCGACATCGCGCGCATCAGTGAGAGCTCGCGAGCGTTCGGCGCGGCGCGGAAGGTGAGCGACCTGAGCGTTCGCATGATGTGCTCGGGAAATCGCGTTTTGAAGAATTCGATTCGCGCGAGCGACGCCTGCGCGTCGGAAAAGAACTGCTCGAACTGCTCATTCGTCGGCGGCGGCGCGTCTTTGCGCGGCGGCGCGAGCGTCCGCGTCGCGTCGGCGGCGGCAAGGTGCAGCTCGTAGAGCCCGATGAGCGCAGCCTGTGCCAGGTTCAGCGAGGCGTGATTCGTCGTTGGAATCGTGACGGCGGCATTGACGCGATCGAGAATGTCGTTCGGAAGGCCATGGTCTTCCCTGCCAAACACGAGCGCGACCGAGCCGTCGGCTGCGGCGTCGAGCAGCTCGGCCGCGGCCTCTTTCGGATCGACAATGCGAAGCTTTGCGGCGCGACGCCGCGCGGTGAATCCGACCACGCGCACGCAGTCGGCGACCGCCGCGTCGAACGAATCGAACGTCTCGATCGCTTCGATGAGATCCATCGTCTGATGCGCGATGCCCTCGAGCTGCACGACGTTGTACTCGACCGGGCGAACGAGGCGGAGGCGCCGCGCGCCCATGTTCTTCATCGCACGAATCGTCGCGGCGATGTTGATCGGGTTTTGCGGCTCGAAGAGCACGACGACTACAGAATCGAGTCGCGATTCAGTCATCGGTGAGCCGGATTGGAACCAACGGCGTCCGCTCGTGCCGGTCGCCGCGAAGGTACACGAAATCGCCGCGACCCCCGCTGAGCACCAATTGTCCGCGGCGTCGTTCGCGTCCGCGAGGTTTTTCGTTGATCAAAATGTCGATTGCTTTGGGAATGCATCCGGCGATCTCGACATCGATGCTATAGCCGTCCGACGTCGGCGACCACACCGCGGAGACCGGAACGGCCGCCAGCCATCGCTCGAGCTGACGCGTCCGAACGCGAGAAGACGTCGCTTCGGGGACGAGCATCCATGCGCTGAGTCCTTGGTCGCTCGATAAGTAAAGTTGCACGCCATCGCCATTGACGTCCGGATGCTCGTTGTCGTACGGGTTCACCGCGTCGGCGAGCGAAAATGTGCGCTCGCTTTTCGCGACGTCGATGGTAACTCGCAGCGTCTTGTTCGGCGTCTCGACGTAGGACATCGTGACTCGAGCGGACGGACCACCCGCCGCGGTCCACGACTGTTCCGAACGACGATAGTGTAACTCGCCGAGCTCGATTGCCGTGGGCACGCCACGTCGGGAGAGCTCGAAGCCCGGTGTCGCGTCGAGAGCGGGCGGCGGCGCAGCGGCAATGCGAGGCGGCGTCGGGCGGCGCGCGAGATCGATGCTGCTGTGTGCGGCGCCGGCTTCGAGCTCGATGTGCCATCCGGACTGGGTTCGTGAATGGCCGTGGCTCGACCCATCGGACAGCGACACCCGGACGTCGTCCGCGATCCCGACACTAACAATGTCGTCGGACCATGCGAGGACCGTCCGCAATCGGCCAGTCGCGCCGCGCATGCGAACGACGACAAACGGCCGCTCGCCGTCGGTCGGCGGACCGGGGGCGACGACGCGCCAAAACTCGCTGTCGACGTTCGGATGAAACCATGCGGAAAGGCGCGAGTCGTCTGCGGCCACCGCGTCGAAGCGGACTGTTTCGTCGCGATTCGACCGCTGCACCGAAGTCTCGCGGAGGAAACGAAAGCCGTCTTCCGTTCCCTGACCGCCTTCCATGGGCGACTCGACCGATCGCGAACGATCCGTCGCGAACCCGGCGTGAAACGGAACATCGATCGTGATCGACTCGATCGACCTCCACGACAATTCGTCGATCAGATAGCCGGACATCGCGATCACAGTTCTTTGAACCTCGACGCCGTCAGCGATCGTCGCCGATGCTTCGATCCACCCAGCAGCCCCCCGTTCATCGAACGCGAGCAATTCGCCGTCGACCTGCTTCTGCGAGATTCCATTCGCGAGCGGCGCGTTGTGGGCGAGCGTGCTTCGATACCAGTGCAACGACGCGTCGACGTATGATCCCGTGCCGTAGTCGTCGAGCCAGCGCGTGTTCCCATTCGAGACAAGAAGGTTGAGCCGATCCGGATGTCCGTGGCCGCCGCCGCTCACGCCGTAATCCAGCGCGACGTACACGCGGGCCGACTCGCGACGAAATACGGCCAGTCCTTGCCGCTCGAGAAGCGTCGATCGAGGAGCGTACCGCTCGAGCGGCGGAAGTTCCGGCCGCGCGAATAAGAGCGCGCGCCAGCTCAGATCAGCTCTCGTCAGCGACGTCGCCGGGCCGTTTCGCTCGGCGTCGGCGGACGAGGTGCGGCGGTTCGTCCCGACACGTGGAACGTCGTCGCAATACATCCGCTCGAGCGCTCCGACGAGAATCGGATCATCGTCGCGCGCAAGTCCCAGCTCACAGTGCTCGGCAATTCGCCACTGACGCAATGAGACCGCGTACTGCGAGTCGCGTCGGGATGGAAAGGTGAAGTCCGGCAGGGCCGACAAGAACGGCGTCGCGAAGCCCGATTGAAATCGCGCGAGCAGCTCGCGAGGAATCTCTAAACCGGCGCGCTCGGCGAGCGTCACGCCGTACCACAGGCCGCGGTGCGCAAAGAGATGATAGTTCTCACCCTCGTACCAGGTCCCGTCGGCGAGCAGGCCTGTGGCGAGGTGCGAGACGATGCCGCCCGAGCCAAACACCGCCGTTTCGGCCGCCGTGCGGTCGCCGACGCTCATGGCCGCCGCGAGCAGGGCCACACCGTTCCACACCTGGCGATTCGACGCCCCCTCGTTGTAATCCGAAATGACGACGCGACTCGGCTCGATGATTTCTGCCCGAACACGATCGGCGAGCGTCGGATTCGAAGCGCCGATCAAATCGGTCGCGACGCAGATCTGCAGCAGCCAAATCGACTCGAGATAGGTGCTGAAGAAGAGCCGAGTGGGGCCGAGGACGTTATCGACGTTCGGGTACGACGAGTAGCGATCTGCGTACCCAAGGAGAATCGACTCGGCGAGTGCGGCGAACGACCGATCGACATCGAGAGTCGACAGCAGTGCGGCGTGAACCGCCCGTTCCGCGAGCCAGAGCTGATACCAATAGATCCAAAACCGATCGTGCAACTGACCGCGATAGATTGTGCCGCACTTCGGACAACGGTGCTCGTGTCGAACGAACGGCTCGAACTCCAGCAGCGTTCCGTCGAGGGCACAACGGCCGCCTTCCCTCGAGAGGAGGGCCTTTGCCTCGGGAAAATACAAGTCGTTCGCCAGGAGCGGTCGAAGGTCCTCGGACAGCGACGCCGCGAGCGTACGCAGCGGACCTCGGGCAACGCTGACCCGCTCGCGCAGCTGTTCCGTCGTTAAGAGAATGCTCATCGACTGGACAATGTTTTCGTCGCCGATCCCGAGACTTGCCATCGGGCGAGTGTCGGCATCTCGCCGCGAAGATCCATCACGACGTTCTGCAGTCGGGCGGAAACGCCCTGCAGGCCGCGCGAGTGATAGATCCATGCGACCGGCATCTGACCGTCGAGCAGGCGCTGAACCTGCTGCCACGACGCGATCAACTCCTTTTCGTCGCGCGCAGTCCTCGTTCGCGCGAAAAGCGAGTCGAGCGCGGCGAGGTGGAATCCACTGTAGTCCAGCGCCCCTCCAGCCTGCCGCGTCTCGAACATTGCGCCGAGGAATGCGAGGGCGACATCGCCTGGAATTCCGGCCACGAGAACGTCGAACGATTTTGTCTTGGCGCGAGCACTCGTGAGAAACGACCCGAGCTCGGTCTGTCGGATGTTCACGCGGATTCCGCGCTCGCCAAGGTCGGCTTGAACGAGCTGTTCGAGCGCATTGTCGCCGCTGCCGACCGTCAAAAGATCGAACTCGAACGGCCGACCGTTCTTCGCGCGACGCTTGTCGCGTTGCCGAATCCATCCGGCCGCGTCGAGCAGCGAATCCGCGAGACGTGTGTTCGGTGCGGTCGAGCCCCGAAGCGAGAGCGGGCTCTCGGGCGGAACTGGCCCAGCGGCGGCGCGGCCATAGCCCGCGAGCGCCGCGCGCACGATACGCTCACGATCGATCGACGCAGAGATCGCACGCCGGATTCGAACATCGTCGAACGGCGGCTTCGAGACGTTGAACACCAAGCCGGTCGTGAACAGGATCGGATAGTCGAGGACGCGCATCGACGGATCGTGGGACGCGAGCGCCGCCATCGTCGGCGCGATCCCGGCGACATCCAAGTCTCCGCTCGCGAGGCCGGCAAACTTCGTCGTCGGCTCGTCGACGACGCTGATCACGACCCCCGCGAGGCGTGGAGGGCCGCCGAGCGAGGACGGAAACGAATCGTTGCGCGCGAACACCCACCGCTCGCCCGCGCGTCGCTCGACGAACTTGAAGGGCCCGTTTCCGACCGGATCGAGATTGAACGCGGCGCGGCGCATGTCGGCGTCGGGGGTCGTCGACAACAGATGCGCAGGAAGAATTGGAAGCTCGCAGAATATCAGCGGAAACGACGGCTCCGGCGAGCGAAACCGAACCACCGCCGTGGAATCATTCGGCGCGGCAACCGTGTCGACATTCGCGAGATCGGTCGCACGCCAATATCCGGTGGCAGGATCGCGCGCCGCCCCGATCGTGAATGCGACGTCGCCGGCGGTTGTCGGCGGTCCGTCGTGCCACCGGAGGCCGGTCGCGAGATGAAGCGTCAAGGAGCGATGATCGGGAGACCAGTCCCACGATCTCGCGAAATACGGAGCCGGAGTCAGTGCCGAATCGTATTTGGCGAGCGTCACGAACAGCGCGAACCGCTGAATCTGACGCGAGAGCGAATGGACTGTGACGAGCGGATTCCCCGACTCGAGGTCGGTTCCCGACGCGTACACCACGGTGTTCACGGGTCGTTGCGGCGCGAAGCACGACGCGACGAGCGCCGTGCAAAAACCGCAGACCAATCCTGTTGACAGTCGTGCCGACCGATGCAGCTTCAACGCGTGCATCCTCCCGCCGTGCTGCGCCGACTCGGTGGCGCGTTGTTGCTGCTCTGGTTGGTGCTCACGATCACGTTCGCGCTCATCCGACTCGCTCCGGGTGACGCCGCCGCGTTTCTCGTTCCGCCGACGGCGAGCGCCGCCGACGTCGCGCGCATTCGCGCCGAGCTGGGGCTCGATCAATCGGTCGTCGTTCAATATGCACGATGGGGAGCAGCGTTGCTGCGCGGAGACCTCGGCGAAAGCTTCTCGCTCCACCAACCGGTTGCCCGCGCGCTCGAGCAGGCGCTTCCCGTATCCATTGGACTCGGCGCGGCATCGCTTGCGCTGACGTTCCTCATCGGCGTTCCGCTCGGAATGCTGCAGGCGGTACGACGGAATTCAGCGGTCGACCGTATCTTCACCGTGCTGACGACGTTCGTCTACGCAGCCCCGAGCTTTTGGCTCGCGCTCGCACTGATCGCTGTGTTCACGTACGGAGCCGCGGCGTGGGGGCTGCCGCCGTCGATGCGGTTACCGGCGTTCGGAATTCGGTCGCCGGGTGTGTCGCTGAGCGGCGTACCCGCAATCCTCGACATCGTCAGGCATTCAATTCTCCCAATAACGATTCTGGCATCGATCGGCGCGGCCGGCATCGCTCGGTACGCGCGGTCGAGCATCTCTGACACGATCGCGCAGGACTTTGTCCGAACTGCTCGCGCGAAAGGGGCAGCGCCGGCGCGCGTCTACTTCAAGCATGTCTTGGCCACCGTCCTGCCCGCGCTCGTGGTCTTGTTCGCGCTCTCGCTTCCCGGACTCGTCGCTGGATCGATCTTCGTCGAATCTGTGTTCGCGTGGCCGGGCATGGGACGACTCATGGTGAACGCGATCGTCGCGCGCGACTACCCGCTCATCATGGGCGCGGCGACGGTGTATGCGACGATCGTATTGTTCGCGAATCTCGCCGGAGACTTGGTGCTTCCGCTCGTCGACCCACGGCGCCGGTGACCATCCTTCGTCGGTGGACCGGAACGGAGCTCGCCGCCGGACTCGTACTCGCCGTGCTGGCGATCGGCGTCATCGTCGTCCCGCTCGCGTCACACCAGGATCCGCTCGGCATCGGCAATGTCCTCGCGCTCCGGCTTTCGCCGCCGTGGACGCGCGACCGTCTCGGAACGTTTCACTTGCTCGGCACCGATCGATTCGGTCGCGACCTTTTCGTTCGCATGATGCTCGCCGGCCGGATATCACTCGCGGTCGGCGTCGCCGGTTCGCTGCTCGCGAGCGGCGTCGGGACGGCGATCGGCGCACTGGCGGCGTGGACGGGCGGAAAGATCGACAGTTTGCTCATGGCGTTCGCCGATGCCCTCCTTGCTCTTCCGCGCCTCGTTCTCTTGCTCGTGTGCGCCGCACTTTGGCGGCCCGGGTTCGCGACGGTCGTCGCCGTACTTGTCGCGACGGGCTGGATGGGCGTCGCGCGAATCGTTCGCGCCGAACTGCTTGGCGTTCGCGCTCGACCCTTCGTCGAGGCGGCAACGGCCCTTGGCGCTTCGTCGCAGCGGGTCCTCTGGCGACACGCGCTCCCGAACGCGCTCGGGCCGGCGATCGTGTCCACCACGCTCGGCGTCGGCAACGCGATTCTGCTCGAGAGCGGACTCTCGTTTCTCGGGTTGGGAATTCAGCCGCCGCAGCCGAGCTGGGGAAACATGATCGCGGGTGGACGCGATTTGATCGTGGCGGCGCCGTGGGTCGCGATCGCGCCCGGGCTCGCGCTCATCGCGACGGTGCTCGCGTGCACGCTGCTCGGCGACGCGCTTCGAGATCGCGTCGCGGGAGAATCCGGGTCGACGCTTCGGGATCGCGCTTAGCTAGCGGACGAGGATGGTGACGATCGCGCGGGGTCCGGCTTCGAACGCAACCGATGGCCCGAGTACGTCGAGACCACCGATGATCGTTTCGTCGAGGCGGGCGAGCCTCGCGTCCGTGAGCTCGACCCCGAGCGTCCAGCGCCCAGCGACTGGCGACTCCGTGAGGTTGACGCAACGGAGCACGGTCCAGTTGCCGTCCTCGCTCTCCTTCATCGCCGAGAAGGCGAGACCGGCGCCGTCGAGCTGAAGGCCGTGGACCGGCGCCGGCACATTCAACGCTGAACGCAGCGTCACACCGGCGATCGGATCGAGAACATCGTCGGCGGTGCGCTGGATTCTGTCGATGGTCTCGTGCGTTCGGCCGGCGTGCAGCAGGACGCCGAAGCGCGCCTCGAACGGTCCGATGCACTGCGCGCGCGGTGTCGGCATCGGCCAGCCGGCGTGACCTGGACGCTCGGGAAGATCGTTGCGCGACAATTCGCCGACGCCGCGAACGAGCGTCACCGCGATCGAGCCGTCGTCTCGCGCCTCATATTCGGCGAGGCCGTCGCTGAAAATCGTGAAGCCGCGATCGTCGGCAAAACGGGAGACATACCGGTGGAGCGGCGCTGTCGCCGGTGGACGCTCGACGGCAGCCTCGCTCGGCGAGACGACAATCGGTCTCCGTTCGACGGGTCCGAACGCGGCGTCCGCGAAGATGCGTCCGCCCCGCACGCCGCCGAAAAGCGAGAGTCGCAGGCGACGATTCGCGATGGAGTTGGTCCCCCGCACTTCTATTTGAACGACATCGGCTGCCGCATCGAGCACGAGATGAATCGAGATCTCCGCCGACACCGTCCGCGGCTGCGCCGACAGAACCCGATACGCGAGCGCCAGCTCGCCGCGAAGCGGGCCTCGATGCACGACGCGCGTGCCTCGAAACTGAACGCCGTACTCCTTCGGTCGAGGTGCCGGCGTGTAGAGATCGCCGACATCCGTCTCGTCGATGATCTCGAAGAGCGAAGCGATTCGCCGATCGCCGGTCTCCAGCGCGACCGAGCCTGCGTCGTCGACGCTCAGCGAAAGATTCGCGTTCTTCAACGACGACTTCGCGACCAGGACAGCGTCCGGACACGCGGACTTTGCGTTTCGGCCACCAATCGCACGACTCACGATTCCGTACGCCGGCATCTCCTCCACCCAGGCTGCGACGCGCGTCATCGACACGAGATCGTTGTCTGGATAGTGCCGCGGCGATTCAGTTCGCGAGTATACGAGCCCCTTCGCTAGGACTTGTAGAGGCCCCAGCCCGGCAATCCGTGGCTTCGCCTTGGACACGGTCGCCGATGGCGGATCTTTCGGCGCGGACCCTGGCCCGACGTCGACATCAGCGACGAACTTTTCGACGTCGATGATCGCGACGCCGGATCGCGCGCGCGGAGCCGGATTCCGGATCACGACGATCGGCGTCCAGCGCTCTTTCGATGATCGCGCTTCGACCTGGTCATGAGCGATCAGCGCCATGATCGAATCGTCGCGGATCCCGCTCGCTTGGTTTCTGGCCGATCGAAGCCGCAGCTCCATCGCGTCGGCAACCTCGTCGATCGAGCAACCGCAAAGTGTGTCGTGCGGATGCGCGGCCAGCACTGTCGTCCATGCCTTTTCGACGAGCCGCCGCGCTGACCGACCGATGGACGCAGCCATCGCGCTCCACGGCTCGGCGTCGCGAACCAGCAGACGCTCGACCTGCGCGTTGAGTCTTTTCTCGTGCGCGCGCGTCGCGAGGGTTCCCTGCAGTGTCCACGTGTAGCCATACGAGTCGCGGAGCTCGCCGCGAACGACAGGCAGCACCGTTTCTTCCGCCTGCCGCCGCAGCGCGTTCGCAAATGCCGTCAGAGAGCTCGTGTTCACTCGCTCGTCGCCCGCCGCGGCGACCAGCGCATCGAGCGCGGCGCGATCGTCGCGTTGGCGGGCGTGATGATCAGCGCCATGTGGCACGAGCACGACGCCTGTCGTGGATCGCGGCGACAGCTCCGCGCGCATTCGCGACCATCGACTCCGCGCGGCCGCCTCGTCGGATGGAAGGTGCGAACCAAACTCGTATCCGTCGCGTGGCAGATGGTAGAGGATGGCCGAGTCGCCGTTCGGCGCGACCCATCTCGCTGTGTCGCCCGATGGCCATCGCGCGCCACCGTAGCCTCGCCACAGGATGATCACCGGAAATCCAAAGCCTGCGGCGATTGCTGGAAGAGCCGCCGGGTGGCCGAATGAATCGGGGCAGTACAACACGGGCGGCGACGTCGCCCCGCCACCCCGATGCAAGAGCGATCGACGGCCGGCGAGCAGATTTCGCACGAGCGCTTCGCCGCTCGGAATCAACTCGTCGGCGAGGACATACCACGGCCCTGCCTCGAGCCGTCCGGTTTGGAGAAGCGACGTGAGCTCGTTGGATCGTTCCCACTCGACGTCGACATAGTCCTCGAGGACGATCGCCTGCCCGTCGAGAAGAAAGCTTTCAGGCTTCCTCGGCGGGTCGTCGAGAAGCTCGTCGATCAGCGCGACGAGTCGTTGGCGAAAACGTTCGAGCGGGTGATACCACTCTCGGTCCCAGTGCGTGTGTGAGACGATGTGGACGTCGAGTGTCATTCGGTTCGTGCGCGGGTCGTTCGAGCAAGAGAAATGGCCGCGGCGAGTATCGCCGCGGCCATCCGACCTACGCAAGTCGTCGAATCAGACGACCGGTCGACGACCGGTCACGAGACGGATGATGATGACGATGACTGCAATGACCAGCAGGATGTGAATGAGTCCGCTGGTGACGTGAAATGCCAAAAAGCCCAGCGCCCACAGAACTATTAGGACGATTGCGAGCGTGATCAACATGTTCCCGAGTCTCCGTTTGACGGTTCGTTCAGCACTTGTGGGCGCGGAAAGGCAACTGTTGTACCGGACCAAGCATTTTGGTCATGGATTCGGCGAGCTGGGCCCTCGATCGATCCGATCAGCAAGTGTTTCGTGCTCGGGAAGTCGCTCGACCATTTCGTCCCCGACGATGGGCGTTGCCCCGACCCGCGCGTTGTGCGCGACGCGGCCGACGAGAATTCGTGCGGCCCGCACATCGTGGCCGACGTCGATGAGCAAATGCGCCAGATCTCCCGTGCCCCACAACACGCCCGCCAACACAATCAAGCGACTCGCTTCTCCGAGCAGCGTCGGTATCGACGCCGATCCCTGCGTGTAAACGCCCGTCGCGATCTCCGCGACAAGGAGCACGAGCAGGATGATCGCCATGAACCGGAAGAGCTTCGAGAGATATCGAAGGCCCGTGTAGGGTTCGATGTCGCTCTGCCGAACCTCTTTTATCTCGCGTGTGACGGGCCGCTCCGGCCGCGCGTTCCGTACCTCAGCCGATACCTCCGGCTCCGCGGTGATCACGCCGCCGTCATCCATTCGCCGATGCTCCACGTCAGCCTCCTGAGGTCCCAGACCATCGCGCGCGATAGCCGCGCATGTCGATGTGAATGAAAGGTCCGTGCCCGGGCGCGGCCGTATACACGCCTGCGCCGCCAACCAGTTCCGGGTGAGCGGCCTCGACGCGGTCGACAGCCGCCGAAATCACCTTTGCATCGTCGATCGAGATCTTGCCGTCATGGTTGAGGTCGTCCATTTGACCGTCGCCATTGTCATCGATGTAGATGTCGGCCGCGTCGCCGTACATGTGGCGGCTGAGGTTCGCGCGCCCAGTCGTGTTTCCGCCAGTGTAGTTGTACTGCGGCGTTCGAAATCCACTCATGACATGCACGCCGCTGACGTCGATGCCGTGGACCGATAGGTCCTCGAGCACGAGCTCCAACTTGTCGACGAGCTTTTGCTGCAGCACGAGATACTTCGGCCATACGTTCGGCTGATCGTGCGTGAGAAAATCGCGAAGCTTGAAGTGTTCGGACACCGGCGTGTCCGCGTTCTGCTGCGTCACCTCGATGAACCCCGCGGGATTGGCGTACGCGGTCGCCGGCGCTTTCGACGACCCGACCTTCTTCGTCTCGCTCGGCCAATTGCCGACGAAGTACAGGCCGATCTTTCCGTTCTGCTTCGCGCTGAACGGCAGCATGGTGATGACGTTGAAATTCGACACGGGGCGCAGTGCGTTGCCGACGGCCAACATCACCCGCCAGATCCCCGACGTCTTCGGCGCGCTCACGACCTCTCCGCCATTCGAGTATTCTAATTTGCTCCCGGGCGGCAGCGTGTCCGGCGTGAGCGGCGCCGGCGCGGGCTCGATCGCCGCCCGCAGTTTCCCGCTCAACCCTCTCGCGCTCCCGAGCATCGCGTCGGTGATGCCATTGAGCGCGGCGTCCGTGAGATACGCGGCCGTCGGCGCCGCGGACGACGGCAACGCGTTCGTGATCGCGGCGGTCGCTTCGCGGAAGACTGACGGTTCGGCGCTCGGCGAAAGTGGTTTTGCGTTGGCGAGCGAATAAACCCAGCCGACCGACAACGCGAAGAGAATGACCGGCCGCGAGAAGTCGAAGATGCGTTCAGCAGTTGATTCCCGGTGAGTGCCCGTGGAACTTCCCTTGCTCATCGAGCCCGACCTCGACCACCCCTCAGTGCGGCCAGCCGCGCGTCATCGATCGACAACGCATGCACACTTTGCTCGACTGGATTCATAAAGTTCGCGATGTCCGCGCGATCATCGCGTGGGGCGGCTACGTTGGCCTCACCGCGATCATTTTCGCGGAGACGGGACTGCTCATCGGCTTCTTCCTGCCGGGCGATTCGTTGATCGTGACCGCAGGCCTGCTGTCGGCGACGATGGGCGTGTTCAACGTCTATTGGCTGGGACTTCTGCTCACCGTCGCGTCGGTCATCGGGAACACCTCCGGCTACGCGATCGGCAGAGCAACGGGACCGCATCTCTTCAATCGGGAAGACTCGCTGCTCTTCAACAAGAAGCATCTCTACCGAGCCCGGGAGTTCTACGAACGACACGGCGCTGCCACAGTCATCATTGCGCGATTCATGCCGATCGTTCGGACTTTCGTGCCGGTCGTGGCCGGTATGGCGCAGATGGACTACCGCCGCTACACGCTCTACAACCTGATCGGCGGCGTCGCGTGGATCTGGAGCATGCTGTTCATCGGCTACTTCCTGGGTCGCTACATTCCCGGAGTCGATCAACACATCGAGCTAGTGATCGTTCTCGTCGTTCTCGTGTCGTTCACGCCGGGCATCATCGGCTGGCTGCGCGCGCGGAAAGGACGGAGCGCTGAACCGAGCAACAACTGAGGAGAACTCACATGGCTTTCACATTGCCGCCGCTCCCGTACGCGAACGATGCGCTCGAGCCGCACATCGACGCGAAGACGATGGAGATCCATCACGACAAGCACCATCAGGCGTATGTGAACAACCTGAACGCGGCGATCGAAAAAGCGCCCGAGCTTCAGGGCAAGTCGCTCGACGACTTGATGCGCGGGATCAACAGCGTTCCCGAAAGCGTCCGCACCGCGGTGCGCAACAACGGCGGCGGACACTGGAATCACTCGATGTTCTGGCAGATCATGGGACCGCGCAAAGGCGGCGAGCCGTCGGGCAAGCTGGCCGACGCGATCAGAAGCGCATTCGGCGACTTTAGCAAATTCAAAGAGCAATTCGCCGCGGCCGGCGCCGGCCGATTCGGTTCAGGCTGGGCGTGGCTCGTGAACGACGGCGGCAAGCTTTCGATCACCAGCACGCCGAACCAGGACAATCCGCTGATGGAAGGAAAGACGGCGATCCTCGGCCTCGACGTCTGGGAACACGCGTACTACCTCAAGTACCAGAACAAGCGACCCGACTACATCGCGGCGTGGTGGAACGTCGTGGATTGGCAGGCGGTAACGCACCGATACGACGGCACAAAGAGTTAGGGGTTTGGGGTTCCGGTCTGGGGTGGACGGTTGGGTGTTCGGAGTCTGGGGTGCGTGCGAGTGACTGAGTCACGCGCTGGCACCCCAAACCCCCAACACCCAACCGTCCACCCCAGACCGGAACCCCAAACCCCCCGCTCTCTTAGTATTTTATTCCTGCTCGCATCACGAAGCTGACTCGCCGCAACGCCTCGATGTTCGTCGACGGATCTCCCTTCACCGCGATGAGATCCGCATCCAGCCCGGGCGCGATGGCGCCGAGGCGGTCGCCCAATCCAAGGGCTTTCGCCGTCGTCGATGTCGCTGACGTGATCGCGTCCATCGGCGACTGACCCGCCTTCACGCGACAATACAGCTCCTCGGCGTTTCGCCCGTGCGCGAGCGCCACGGCGTCCGTCCCAAAGATCACCGTGAGCCCTGGCGTCGCGAGCGCGCGCTTGAACATCGCCGTCGCCGTCGGAATCGCCTGCGCGAGGAGGATGAACGTCGAGTCCGTGTAACCCGACTTCGCGTAATTTTCCCGGTGATCGATGTAATTCTGAAACACTAAACACACCTGCGGATCGAAGATCGTCCCATGCTCGGCCATCAATTTGAGCTCGGCGTCGGTCGCAAACGTGCCGTGCTCGATCTCCGTGCATCCGCCGAGTGTCGCGGCGCGGACGCTTCCGGCGCTGATCGCATGGACGACGGTTCGCAGATTGTGCGCTTTCGCCTCGCCGCAGATCGCCGCGATCTGCTGATCCGATAGCGTTTGAGCGCCGCCGGCGCCGAGGCCGGCCGACGCAAAAAGTTTGATGAGATCGGCGCCCTGGGCTGCGAGCGCACGCACGACGCCACGCAACGAATCCGGCGTGAGCGACCGATTGTTGATCTGCGTGATCGAGGTGAGGATTCGCGGCCCCGGAATCTGCCCGCGGCTCACGGCATCGCGAAGATCGAGATCCTCGATCCCGCCAACGCTCTGAATCGTCGTGAAGCCGGCCATCAGCGTCGAATACAAATTCCCTGCGCGCGCCAGCGCCGATTGTGCGGGCGTCTCGCCGTCCCGATTGCTGTGTAGCGCGCCCTGACGGTTGATGTACCAGCCCGGATGGACATGCGCGTCGATGAGCCCGGGAAGCAGCGTTGCATCGCCAAGCTCATACGTCACCGGTCGTCGGCTCGCCGCCGCGCCAGTCTCGACGCTCTCGATCTTCGTGCCGCGAACCGTGATGAGCGCGTTCGCGAGGCGGTGGCCTCGACCGTCGATCATCGCCGCGGCGTGAATCGTCGTGACCGATGTATCTCGCGCGAGAAACGGCAGCACTTGAGCCGCGAGCGGGAGAGGCGCGACCGTCGAGAGCGCGAGGACAACCGATGAGAGTCTGAGTGTGTTCATGAGGTCGAGTGGCCGTAAAGATCTGTCAAAGAATGCTAGTGTCGTCGACGCGAGCGACCATCGGCACTGATTCTGCCCCAGGCGTTTCCAGCACGCATTCGACGGACAATCGTGGAGGATATGATGAGATCGACTCGGACAATTGCAACCGCCGCCGCGCTCGCCGCGATGCTCGCGGGTTGCATGCACCATCGGACGGACATGATATCGAACGGCGACGTTTCGGTCGACTCGCTGAGCGCGTCGCGGACCGCGATCCTCAGAGTTCAGAATAACTACCCGACCGAAGTACGCATCTACACCGTCGTCGGCGGACAGGAGAACTACATCGCGAAGGCGATGCCCGGCGAGACGCGCACGTTCGTGCTCGACCCGAATCTGTTCCCCGCCAACTCGATTTCGTTCGACGCTCGACCTGCCGACAAGAGCGCGAAGAAGACCGTCGGCCCACTCAAGGTCAATCGCGGTGAAACCGTGGAGCTCGTGCTCCCCGCGATGCTCCAGAACGCCACGGCGACGATCCATCCTTCGACGCCGTAGCTCTCGGGAGATCGGCTATTTCGGGCGGGGCTCCTCGAGCGAAGCATCCGGCTCGGGACGCCCCGCCCTCTGCAGCTCCACCTCGGCGACCAGACTCCGCGCGGCATTGCGAACTTCCTCATGAAGCGCGGGCTCGGCGTCGAGCGCGTCGTGGCTCGTGGCGTACGGCTCGTAGTAGCCGATGTACCGGTCGAACACCGCCGACCGCCCGGCCTGAACGAGCTCCATGTCCGTCAGCCAATCGGTGAGCGAGCGGCGAAGGATGTCCGCTCCCTCCGTGTCACCGTGAACGACGATTGAAAATGCACGCCCTGCGAGATGGCGCGGGTAGTTCCAACCCTGAAGCTCGAGCTTCTTCGCCTCGTCTGGCTTTTTCCCGTGCGTAGAAGTCGGATCGGGATTGCCTCCGTCCGCGCACACCAACCGATCGATCATCAGCTTCAACACGCTCGGCGCCTGATACCAGTAGACGGGCGTCACGATCATGATGCCGTGCGCCGCGACCCACCGCGGATAGATCTCGTGCATCCAGTCGTTGACCTGTCCCATCGCGTGGTTGGGATAGCAGGAGCACGGCCAGTTGCAGAGCGGCATCGCGGTCGACACGCACGCCTTGCACGGCAGAATCTGTCGACCGTACTCGCTCGTGAGATGACTCAGGTCGAGGAGATCACATTCGAATCCTCGCGCGCCGTCGACGATCTCGCGTGCTTTTTCGACGAGGCGAAACGTCTTCGACATCTCGCCGGGACACGTCTCGTCGCTTCGTGCTGAGCCGCAGATCAGCAGAATTCGCGACGGCGCGGTCGGATCATCATGTCGTGCCTGCGCGACGCGAATAGCCTCTCGCGTTGCCAGCCATTCGATCGGCAGATCAAACTCCGGATCGGCGAAGCCCGGTCCGGCGCGCCGAGAGCGCGGACTCTTTCGGTACTTGTCGTAGCCGTCCCACGCAATTTCGACAATCCGCTCGATCGCGTCGTCTGCAATGCCAAACGCGGGGTCGTAGAACCGCTCGCGGACGCGACGAGCAAACTCTTCGCGACTGAGCTTCGTGCTTCCCTGTCCAGTACGCACCACCGGCAGCGCACGCGACCGGCTGCTTGGTTTCGTCAAACGTCCACCTCCGGCTCGCGCGAGTGTCTTGCACGAACGCGACCACTCGAAGCAAAAAACCGGCGACCCTGAGGTCACCGGTTTCGCGAGCTTCCAACTCGACTTTGCTACACTCTTGCTTGCTTACTTACAGGCCGGCTCGCCTTCGTTCGCCGTCGTGACGAGCGGGTTGGTCGTGTTCATGCCGATGCCGCAAGTGACGCCCGCGAGCTGCGAATGCGTCGCCGTCGCCGTCCAGTACCCGGTGCCCGGCTGCGCGATGATGACGTTGACATTCTTCGACGACGAGTACTTGACGTGCGCCGAGTCCACGACGTTCGAGTACTTACCCGAATCCGAGAAGAACGCCTCTTCCGCCGTGACGAGGTTGCGAAGGTCCGACACCATCGCGGTCTTGTACGCCTTGTTCTTGGTGTTCGCGAACTTCGGGATCGCGATCGCGGCAAGGATGCCGATGATCACGACGACGATCAGGAGTTCGATGAGGGTAAAGCCCTTGCGCAACGTCAACATTGTTTTTTTGTCCGCGTGAAAGAGAAGTTGCGCCGGCAAAAAGCAATGCGCATACCGGGCGGCGTTACGGCGCCAAGTCGCTCATACACAAGTGGTTAGGAAACAAAATGGGCACCTGTGTTGTGACACTTGTCGCGACAATTGCACGATCGCCTGCAGTTCGCGACGAATGGGGCACAATGCGAGAGTCCTTTATAAAATTCGAATGGTCTCCAACCGAGCTGAATTGTATGCGATAGCGCCGACCGTGACGGCTCGGCTGGAGGTTTCCGACGCGCGGGTAGGTTAGAGCCGTCGGGACGCGCATCGCGCTCGCTCCGAGGTCAGAGGTCTTCGAACACCCTACTTCGGGAAGATCGCCGGGAACACGAGATCCGTCGTGAAGATGCAGCGATCGTTGTGACCGCACTCGGGCACGATGATCGCCGTCGGCTTCGCCCCCATCGTCTCGGTGATGTATTTGACGAAGGCTTCGCCGCGCGCCCGACGGGTCGGCCCCTGTGCCATCGCGTTCGGCGACGAATCGAAGCCGCCGAGCGGAAGCACATCGACCTGCCCGAGGAGATAGGTCGTGGGTCGCTCGACGAGGTTCTTTCTCAGCTGATCGGCGGTCATGCCCTTCACGTAGCCGGTCGTCAGACTGTCGAGCCCCGATGGCCAAACGTTGAACCTCGGCGCCTTCGTTGCATCGAACGCCCCGAACGTGAAGTCGGTATGCACCTTCTCGGCGTCAGGTCCGAGGGCCTCGTTCGCGCCCTTCGTCGGATCGGCGTCACCGGTCGGCTGCGGACGAACCGCGGCCGGCCACGCGTAGCTCGATGGATTCGCAACGACGTAGCTGATCGACACGCCGGGCGTGTTGTGAACCTTGTTCGCCATCTCGTAGCGCGTGGCGAATTGTCCGCCGGCGGAGTGTCCGGCGATCACGATGTGCGTGAGGTTCGGAAAATTCTTTTTGTCGGCGAGCTTCTTCACGATCTCGTCGACGAAGCGAAATGCATTGACGTTCGGATTCGTCGGCGAAGTCCCGCCGGAGCGCCAATTTTCACCGCGCTCGGGCCACATGATCTCGTTGGCCTGCGGCTTGTCGTTGCCCGCGATGAAATGCGGCGCGATGACGATCGTGTTCTCGACCGCGCCGGCGAGAAACGCGGCGGCCATCGACGTCTCGAAATAGTGATCGGCGTTGCGCCCGGCGCCGTGCACCATGATGAGCGCACGCGTTATCGCCGGATTCGGCGCGTCGAGCGCATAGCTCGCGTAGACCATCGAACGAGCGGGGCCGCCGTCGAACGTGACCCATCGCTCACATGCGGCGATCGCCTTGGTGCAAGGTGCCGAAGCGGCGGCCGGCGCGCGAGCGGGAATCCCCGATGTGCTCAAGAGCGCGGCGGCCGAAAGAAGTAGGGTTCGCATGATGAGAATCTACGATTTTTGAATCGAGGTCGCTGCGAGGAGCGGCGATGGTTGCCGGATCGCCATCTACTGGCCGTCGTGCGTCCGAGATCACACATTCTTGCCCGACCCCGACCGGAGACCCGATGGACAGCCCACTCGACCGTCTGTTCCGCGAGTTCGATCGCGGAGCCATGTCACGCCGCGATTTGTTTCGCGCGCTCGGCGTTGCCGCCGTCGCCGTGCCGGCGATGTCGTGGGCACAGGGCGGTGACACTGCGGCGGTGCGCGGCCGCCGCAACCGTCAGCCTGGCGACACGACGCATGTCCCCGCCCCGTTCGAACCGACGGGTTGGAAAACCGTCTGGCTCGATCACATCTCGTATCAGTGCCAAGACTACAAAAAGGCGGCGGCGTTCTATACGGCCGTCATGGGGTGGAAGCTCCGGAGCGACGACGGCTCAAAAGCCGTGATGGATATCGGAGACGTCGGCGGCGTCATCATGACGAACGGGTTCGTTCCGCCGCCGCCGGCGCCGGCGCGATCGGGCGGCGACAGCGCTGGACGGGGTGGCGGAGGACGCGGCGGCGGCGCACCGAGACCGCCGCGCCTCGCGGGAATCACGAACTTCGCGTGGGGCATCGATCCGTGGAACACCGACAGAGTCGAAGCAGAGCTCAAAAAGCGCGGCCTGAATCCGGCCGCCAACCACTCGGGAGACTTTAAGAGTTTTCATATTAAAGATCCGGATGGCTTCGACATCCAGGTCACGAACGGGACGAAGTCGAACCGCCGAAAGGGTCCGGCGAACGCGAAGCTCGCCGATCCGCTGCCGTTCGAGCCAACCGGCTGGAAGACGGTGTGGCTCGATCACATCTCGTACGGTTGTTCGGACTATCGTCGCACGGTTGCTTTCTACGAAGCGCTCCTCGGATGGACGTCGGGCCGCTTTACCGGAAATCAGGCGACGGTCGACATCGGCGACGTCGGCGGTGCGATCATTCGCAACCGTCCCGGCGGGATGACGAGCATCGACCACATCTCGTTCGGGATCGAGGGCTTCGATCCGGACAAGGTCGAAGCAGAGTTGAAGAAGCGCGGCCTCGGAACGCCGAGCCGCGACGATCCGAATCATCTGCAGACCGACACGGGAGGAGGCGGCGACATCCATACGTCGCGCTTCAAGAGCTACCACACGCCCGACGTGTTTGGCTGGGATCTTCAGATCAGCAACATCACCAAGAGCAACCGGCATGATACATAGCCGGTCGCGAGCGCTCTCTATTGTGCCGCGTCGCCCTCGAGATACGTGTATCCCTCGAGACCCGCGACGTAGTCCGCGATGAACATGTTCGCCTCCTGCCGGCTGAGGTGCTTCGCCGCGCCAACTTTGCGCCGGAAGGTCTGGAGCAGGTCCGACCCGCGAAACTGCACATAGTTCAGCACCTCCGTCACGGTATCGCCGTGAACGAGGTCGGTGACGTCATATCCGCCGTTGCGACCGAGCCGGATGTGCACGGCGTTCGTATCGCCGAACAGGTTGTGCAAGTCGCCGAGAATTTCCTGATATGCGCCGGTGAGAAACACTCCGAGCATGTACGGCTCGCCATCGCGGAACTCGTGAAGCTCGAGACTCGGATTCCCTGCCTTCTCGCCAACGAACCGATCGATCTTTCCGTCGGAGTCGCACGTCACGTCTTGGATCGTCCCGCGCCGAGTCGGCTGCTCGTCGAGCCGGTGAATGGGCATGATCGGAAAGAGCTGATCGATGGCCCAGCTGTCCGGCAGCGACTGGAACAGCGAGAAGTTGCAGAAGTACCGGTCCACGAGATTCGTTTCGAGATCCGTCGCGATGTCCTCGAACTCGTCGCGATTCCGCTCGATGTAGCGCGCGAGCGTGTTGGCCGTCGCGACATAAAGCTGTTCCGCGATCGCGCGCTCTCGAAGACTGAGCACCCCGCTGTTGAAGAACTCCTGCGCCCGCTCCTTGTCGAACGTGAGGTCATGGAAGATCTCGCGAACGCGCCGCTTCGAGACGTTCTTGCGAGAGGCATCGCGAAAATCGGCCAGCATCTCATGCAGAAGCGCGTGGTCATCTTCGATGAGCTCGGGGAGACCCCGGTCGCTTTGCGACTCGACGTCGATGACCTTGATCAGCAGTAAGGCATGGTGGGCCGTGAGCGCGCGCCCGGACTCGCTCACCAGGTGCGGCATTGGCAGCTCGTGCTCGCGACACGCCTCGGCCAGCGTGTAGACGACGTCATTCGCGTACTCTTGCAGCGTATAGTTCACGCTCGCGTCGGACGTCGAGTTGGTGCCGTCGTAGTCGACACCGAGACCACCGCCGACGTCGATGTGCGTGATGTCGAGCCCAGCGTTCCGGAGCTCGACGTAGAACCGCGTCAGCTCCTGCAACCCGAGCTTGATGAAGCGGATGTCGGTGATCTGCGAGCCAAGGTGGAAGTGGATCAGCTTGATGATGTCGAGCTTCCCGACCGAGCGAAGCTTTTCGATCATCTGCACGAGCTGCGCGGCGTTCAGTCCGAACTTCGATTTCTCGCCGCCGCTCTCTTTCCACCGGCCGAAACCGCGCGACGCGAGCTTGATGCGCACTCCGGCTGTCGGCGTCACGCCCATCTCCTCCGCCACCTGCAACAGCACGTCGATCTCGCTGAGCTGCTCGATCACGATGAAGACCTGATGGCCGAGCTTCTGGCCCATCAGCGCGAGGCGCATGAACTCTTCGTCTTTGTAGCCGTTGCAGACGATCAGATGCTCGGTGCTCTCCGTGAGCGCGAGAACTGCCTGGAGCTCCGGCTTGCTGCCGCACTCGAGGCCAACGCCGTGCGCCTTTCCGAACTCGACGATCTCTTCGATGACGTGACGCTGCTGATTCACCTTGATCGGGTATACCGTCGTGTATCCCCCGGAATACCCGAACTCCTCGCGCGCCTGCATGAAGCCGTTCGTCAGCGCTTCGATGCGCGAACGGAGGATGTCCGAGAACCGAAGGAGCACGGGCAATGCAATGCCCTGCTCCTCGAGATCGTTGGTGATGTCGTAGAGATCGATGACGGCGTCGGGCCGGCTTTTATCCGGGCGAACGATGACGTGCCCCTCCTCATTGATGTCGAAGAAGCCGCCGCCCCATCCCTCGATGTTGTAGAGCGCCCGCGACGCATCGATCGACCACGTCGGCGTTTCGGTGGACGCCGTCTCCGCAATGCGAGTAGCCATGCGAACAAACTAAGGATAGAGGCGCGTCACTGCCCACTCGTCGCCCGAGCGGGAGTAAACGTGACGCACGTGTAGCCGGCTCGGCATGTTCTTCCAGAACTCGATTCGCTCCGGAATCACGCGAAATCCCGACCAATTCGGCGGGCGAGTCAGTGGCTTGTCGCGAAAGCGCTCTTCGACTTCGGCGACGCGGCGATCGAGGTCGCCGGGCTCATTCATCGGCTGGCTCTGAATCGACGCCCACGCCCCGATCTGGCTGCCTCGCGCACGCGACGCGAAGTAGGCGTCGGCCTCGGCGTCGGCCACGATCTCGACGCGTCCTTCGACGCGAACCTGGGTCTCGAGCAGCTGCCAGTGAAAGCACATCGCGGCGCGATGCGACGCGAGGATCTCGCGGCCTTTGCGGCTTTCAAAGTTTGTATAAAAAACAAATCCGCGCTGATCGACTGCTTTCAGCAGGACGATGCGCACGCTCGGCTGTCCGGACTGGTCGACAGTGCCGAGCGCGAACGCGGTCGGCTCGGGAAGCACGTCCTTCGGAAGCTTCTTCGCTTTCTCGAGCAGCGCCTGAAATCGCGCGATCGGATCGTCGTGGGCCGCGTTCATCCAATCGCGCGCTTGTAGAAGCTTCGCATGCCGAGCGTCCAGAACACGGTCGCGACGAACACCAGCGCGAGGACTACCGCGACGAGCGGCATATGCGGGACGCTCGGTGTCAGCGCGCCGCGCATTCCTTCTGAGACATAGACCATCGGATTGACGAGCACGAGGTATTTCATCACCGGAACGACATCGAGGCCGCGCCACGGATAGTACGCGCATCCGAAAAAGATCATCGGCGCGATGATGACCGAGAACATGAGACCGATCTGTTGAGGTGCGATCGCCGTGCCGAGCCACATGCCGAGCGACGAAAACGCCGTCGACCCGAGCAGCACGATCACCAGCACTTCGCCCCCGTGCGACAGTGTGAGCGCAGGAATCGGTCCCATCACGAGACGTGCGATGGGAAGCACGAACGCCGCCGCGATGACACCCTGAATCGAGCCGGCGACGATCTTCTCGGCGCAGATCAGCTCCGTGGGCACCGGAGCGAGCAGCCGGTCTTCGATTTCCTTCGTCCATCCAAAATCCTGAACCATCGGCAGCGCGACCGACTGAATCGCCGAGAGGCTCAGACTCACGCCGAGAATGCCCGGCAGCAGCGCGGTCTGATAGCCTTTGCCGAGAAAGCTCATCTTCGGCAGCAGGTAGCCGAACACGACGAGAAAGAGCAGCGGCTGCATCGTCGTGCGCACGAGAAAGAACGGCAGCTCCTTTCGCGCGACGCGGACGTCGCGACGCAGCAGCGCGAGAAACACGGAGGATGCGCTGGCGTTGTGCGGGTGAGGCGTCGCGCGCGCCGGTGCCGCTGAGATGGTCGTCGCGGTCAATCGAGCTTCCTCCCCGTTCGCGAAACGAACAGCGTTTCGAGACTCGGCTCCCTGAGACTGATGTTGGTCACCGTGACTCCGGCATCTTCGACGATGGCGATGACGGGGGAGATCACGCGCCCGCCACGATCGCTATAGACACGAAGCGTCGAGCCCTGCGCCTCGACGCCGAGCACGCCGTCGACGCTTCGCACACGCGCGCCGACGCCGCTCGAGTCGCCCGAGAGGGAGATCTCGATGAGCGTGCCACCCGGCGCGCGCTGTTTGAGCGCCTCGGGAGTGTCGAGCTCGAGGAGCTCGCCACGGTCGACGATGGCGATACGGTCGCAGAGCTTGTCTGCCTCCTCCATATAGTGCGTCGTCATCACGATCGTTCGGCCCTCGCCATGAAGCTGACGCAAGATCTCCCATAGCGAGAGACGCGTCTGGGGATCGAGACCGACGGTCGGTTCGTCGAGAAAGATCACTTGTGGCTCGTGGATCAGTGCGCGCGCGATCATGAGTCGCTGCTGCTGGCCGCCGGACATCTCGTCGACCTTCGCCTGCGCTTTGTCCGAGATCGCGAGCTGCTCGAGCAGTGCGTTCGCTTTCGGCGTCGAGACCGACGCCGGAATGCCGAAGTACGCGGCGTGAAAGATCAAATTTTCGACGACGTTGAGGCTTCGATCGGGATTCGGTCGCTGCGGCACGACGCCGATGCGCTGCCGAACGCGCACGGGATCGTTCGCGACGTCGGCGCCGCCGACGAGCGCCGCTCCGGACGTCGGCTTCACGCGCGTCGTGAGAATTCCGATCGTTGTTGTCTTGCCCGCGCCGTTCGGGCCGAGAAGTCCGAAGAACTCTCCGTCCCGAACCTCGAGGTCGAGACTCTTCAACGCGACGATCTCACCGCGCGCGGCGCCCGGTGGTCCTGCCATCGGACCGCCGGGACCCATCGGCATCGGTGGACCTGCGGCCCGGCCCTTTCGCTTCGGTGGTGCCGGCGCCGGATAAACCTTGCGCAACCCGCGCGTTTCGATTGCTGGCAAATCAATCGTTGTCGATCATCGAGCCCAGCACGCCACCGATGACACCGGCCGCGCCGAGTCCCCGCACGTTGTGCCGCTGTGCACGCATCGCCGGCGCGGCGGCGATGATGTGATCCGCGAGCCGAGAGAACGGCATCGTCTGCAGCATCACGCGCCCCGGACCGCGAAGCTGGGCGAAGAAGAGTCCTTCGCCGCCGAAGAGCGCGGTCTTGATGCCGGGCACCATTTGAATGTCGTAGTCGATGGTCTGCTCCATCGCGACGATGCAGCCCGTGTCGACACGAAGCGACTCGCCGGCGGCCAACTCCATCGTGTGCAGCGTCCCCGATGCATGGAGGAACACGAGACCGTCGCGTCCCTCGATGCGCTGAAGGATGAACCCCTCGCCGCCGAAGAACCCCGCGCCAATGCGCTTCGTGAACGCGATCGTTACGTTGACGCCGCGCGGCGCGCAGAGGAACGAGTCCTTCTGGCCGATGATCACGCCGCCCCAATCCCGCAGATCGACCGGCTCGATCTTGCCGGGAAAGTGCGACGAGAACGCGACGTCCTGCCGGCGATTCGCGGCATTGGCAAAAGTCGTGACGAAGAACGTGTCGCCCGTGAGCGCGCGCTTGGCACCCATGAAGAGCTTCGACACCAGTCCCCCGCCCTGCGCGTTCGGGTCGAGGGTCGTGTTCATGACAATGCCATCCTGCATGTACATCATCGCGCCCGCCTCGGCTTGAACCATCTCGCCCGGATCGAGCGTGATGATGACGGCCTGCAGGTCGTCGCCGATCAACTTGTAGTCGATTTCGTCAGACATGAAAAGACAGGGGTCAGGGGCCGGAGGTCAGAGGACAGGGAAACTACTCGTAATCCCTGACTCCTGCGACCCGATGCAGTTCCCTGACCCCTGCCCCCTCTGCCCCGATCCCTCAGCCGGCGGCGTCACCGAGCCAAGGGATCAATCGGCGCGCCCGCTCGCTGCGCGTGCGCTATGGATTTTTCTCGGGATGTATCACTCCGGCTTGGACGGGAGCCGGCCCCAATTGATCCTTACCTTTGGCGACGTACGGAATGCCGTGGACCATCCAGTCCGGTGCTGGTGCGCCCTTCAATTTGTTGTCGAAGAACTGCTGCATGCGCATCGCGATGTCCTTCTGGTTCGCGCGGCTCGCCGGATTGTGAACGTCGTTGTTGTAGTCGATGAAGTAGATCTCCTTGCCCAACCGGCGCATGCCGACGAAGAGCTCGATGCCCTGATACCAGGGTACCGCGTCGTCGGCGTCGTTGTTCATGATGAACAGCGGCGTCGTCACGTTGCGGAGATGGAAGAGCGGCGAGTTCTCGAGGTAGAGCTGCGGTGCGTCGACGAGCGGCGCGCCGATGCGGCTCTGGCCCGACTCGTACTGCCCCGAGCGCGCGATGCCCGAACCCCAACGAATTCCACCGTACGCGCTCGTCATGTTCGAGACCGGCGCGCCAGCCATCGCCGCCGCGAACATGTGCGTCTGCGTGATCAGAAACGCGGTCTGATATCCGCCCCACGACTGTCCCTGCAACCCGAGCTTCTTTTCGTCGACGTAGCCCTTGGCGACGATCGACTGGACGCCCGGCACGATCGCCTTGTAGGCGCTCATGCCCGGATGGCCGTCCTCGTACACGATGTCCGGCTCGAAGACGATGTACCCGTTCGAGACGTAGTGCGTCGGGTTGATGACGTTGCGTCCGTTCGGGGGCACGTAGCTGTACAAGCCATTCGAGAGGATTTCATAGAAGTATGAAATCATCGGGTACTTCTTGTTCGGATCGAAGTTCTCGGGCTTGTAGAGAATGCCTTTGAGCGGCTTGCCGTCTTCGCTCGTCCAACGGACGAGCTCCGCGGTGCCCCAGTTGTAGTCTTTCTGCTGCGGGTTCGCGTCGGAGATCTGCGTCAGGCTCGCGAGCGACGGCCCGACCCACAAGTTCGGGAATTCCGTGAAGGTGCTCTTCGTGACCATCCATACATTGGCGTTCGCCGCTTTGATCGGCGTGCCGTATGCGAGATCCGACATGACGATCTTCTCAGGATCCTTCTTGACGCCGAGCTTGTCCTGATAGAAGCCGCTGGCCATCGTCTCGATGTTGACCGCGTGCAGCATGAGCGGCTCGGCTGGATCGATCGCGCGATCTTCACCGCCGGCGCCGCCGCGACCACCAGCCGCGCCGCCGCCACGCCCTCCGCGTCCGACGCCCGCGCCAATCTGCGTCACGCGGAACTGAATGTTGTTCTTCCGACCGACGGAATCCGTGACCACAGCCGGCGCTTTGACGCCCGTCGGATCGAACTCCCACACATCGTAGCGGTCGTAGATCAACACCGACTTGTCACCCTTGGTCCAGCCGGCCAGCCCCCACGCCGGATCGGCGGACGGATGATCGTCGGTCTCGTTCTCGAAGTGCACGCCCTTCGCCGCGCCCGTCAGGTCCGAGAGCTTGCTCGTGGCGATGTTGTAGACCCACCAGTGGTCCTTGTCGAAGAACGTGACGTATTTCGCGTCCGGCGAGAGCTGCGCGTTTCCGCTGATTTTTTCCTTGATGATCTTGCGCGCGCCGTTGGCCGGGTCGACGACATAGACGTCCGTGCCGCCGTCGCCCCACATCTGCTCGATCATGTACTTCTCGCGCGAGTTGCCGACACCGACCTTGCCGTCATCGGAGACGTTCACGGTGGGCAGCGAATCGTCGCTCAGCTGCACGAGCTTCTTCGTCGCGGGATAGTAGATCGCCGCGTAGCTCTTGTTGCGGTCGCGCGCCGCGTTCAATCGCTGCGTCGGCTGAAGAACCGGGTCTTTGTAGTGCCACAGGTCGAACACCGCTTTGCCGACGAGGGAATCGGCCGGCACCGAATCGATCGGCGGCGGGGCCACGGCGAGCGTGATCGCTGTTCCCGTCCGGTTGTAGGCGATGGGAGAATTCTCGGCGATATGAAGTCCGGCCGAGAGCTGCCCCGGCGTGATCATCGCCTGCGCGGCGCCGCCCTTCGACGACGCCTGATAGACCGTGTAGCGGGGTGACCGTCCGCGACCGAATTCGTCGCGATCCGAGACGAAAAGGAGCTGCGTCCCCGTGTGATCGAAAGTGAGCCCTTTGTAGTCGCCGCGCCCCGCGAGCAGCGTCGACGTGGAACCATTCCCCATCGCGCGCAGGAACGCACCGTCCTTCGTCGAATCATGCGAGACGACGGTGTACGCCAAGACCTTCGCGCTATCGTCGAATGCGAACGTGAGCACGTCCGACAGCCGTTCCTCTGTGCCGGTGCCGAGGTTGCGGATCACAAGCGGAGAGCCGAACTGACGGCGCCCACCGGCAGCGGCACCACCGCCCCTTCCACCGCGACCGCGGCCGCCATTCGCACCCGGCGCGGGCGCTTCGCCCGTCGAGTCGGCGGGATCGGGCACGTAGGCGAGCCACGTTCCGTTGTCGCGCGGAAGGCGGAACGACCGCACGCCGGGAATGTTCGTGATCTTTCCGTCGGCGAGGCTCACGATCGCGAGCGTCTGCCGATTGGTCGCGACAGCGCCGCGTCCGCGCGGTGCGTTGTCGACTTCCGCTTTGTTCGGCAGCGTGCTGACGATGACGTACCGACTGTCGGCAGTCACCTGGGCGGGCGTCGCGTTCGGACCAGTCGGATCGCCTTCCTCTGTACCCGCCTGCGCGGCGCCGCGTAGGCCGCCGGGCGTGTTGTTCGGACGACCGATGTATCCGCGCGGAACGTGGTACTCCGTGGATCCAGAGGTCGAGCGAATGACGAGCTCGCCGTCACCGACCTGCGGAACGAGCGTGTAGACCGCCCACTTTCCATCGTTCGAAAGGGCGGGCGCGTTGATCGACTTCCACTTGTCCCAGTCAGCCTGGGTCAGGGCCTTCTTCTGAGCGTGTGCCAGCGCGGGAAGCGCGAGCACAACGACCAGCGCGGCGGCGTGCTTTCTCATAGAGACATCTGAGGTGTGAGGGGCGGGAACGGAAGCGTAAATCTCCGTTGAAATTACGAGTCGGATGCCGGCGACGTTGGGCAGCATCAGCCGTCGAACGGCCATTCCTGCGTTGCGCGGACACAGCCGTCGGCAGACATTCCCCGTCATGATTCTCGAACGCGTTTTCGATGAGCTCCTCGCACAGGCGAGCTATCTCGTTGGCTGCGAGGAAACCGGCAAAGCCGCCGTCATCGATCCCAATCGTGACATCGACCAATACATCGAGCTCGCAAAGCACAAGAAGCTCACGATCACCCATGTGACCGAGACGCATATCCACGCCGACTTCCTGTCCGGCGCTCGAGAGCTGGCTCGGAGGACGAAGGCGGAATTGATTCTCTCCGGAAGCGGCGGACGCGACTGGCAGTATGCGTTCGCCGGCGACGCAGGCGCGCGGGTCGTTCGACATAACGACACGATCGACGTCGGCACCGTGCATATCACCGTTCGCGAGACGCCGGGCCACACGCCGGAGCACATCTGCTTTCTCGTCACCGATCGTACGTCGAGCGACCGGCCTCTCGGCATGGCCACCGGAGATTTCGTTTTTGTCGGCGACGCCGGCCGCCCGGACCTGCTCGAGAAGGCGGCGAACGTCTCAGACTCGTCGGAACTGCTCGCGAAGGCCCTCTTTCAGTCGATTCGCGCGACGCGCAACCTTCCCGACTACCTGCAGCTCTGGCCGGGCCACGGCGCCGGCTCGGCGTGCGGCAAATCGCTCGGGGCGATGCCGTCGACGACACTCGGGTTCGAGCGCGTCGCGAATTGGGCGTTTCAATTCGAGGACGAAGCTCAATTCGTCGCCGAGGCCCTCGCCGGCCAACCGGAGCCGCCGGCCTACTTCGCGCGGATGAAGCGTGTGAATCGCGACAATCCTCCGGCGACGCCGGAGCTTGCACCGCTGCCGCGCATCGACCTTCCCGGGCTCGAGGCGGCGCTCGTCTCGGGCACCGCCGTTCTCGATGTTCGGTCGAGCGCGGATTTCGCCGCCGGCCACATCCCTTCGACGCTCAGCATGCCGCTCGGCACGTCGCTGGCGAAATGGGCCGGAACGCTGCTTTCATATGATCAGGACATCGTGCTGCTCGCGGACACGGCGGATCGGATTCGCCGAGCGCGACATGTGTTGATGCTGATCGGACTCGATCGCGTCGTCGCGCAGGGCGGGAAACCGCTGCGAACCGCCTGGACGAAGGCGCATGGGCCGCTGGAGAAAGTCAGGCGGATCGAGATGAGAGATCTCTCATCGTCGGACGGCCGAAGAATCGTCGACGTCCGAGGGTCGGCCGAGTTTCGGGATGGCCACGTGCCTGGATCCGAACACCACTACCTCGGCGCTCTCGCGCAGTCGATGCAAGCGGCGGCGCGACACGAGCCGATCGCGCTCTATTGCCAGAGCGGTACTCGAGCATCGATCGCGGCGAGCGTCCTCCAAGCCCAAGGTTTTACGGACGTCGCTGTCGTTCCGGGCGGTATCGATGCGTGGGAAGCGTCCGGAAAACCCGTCGAGCGCGCTCCGAAATAGGATTGAAACAGCTATCAATCGAGAGCGTGAGCCGGTTGGCGGCGGTGGCGATGCGTCGCGCGCGGCTAAGGTGATGGCGACGAGGCTGATGACGATTTTCTGATCGAGCGCGGATCGGGAAAGATCGTTCGATCGGAGACGGTTCGTCCCACCAATTTTCGGCCGTGTGAGCCCTTGCGGCCATTCCGCTGCGTCCGTAGGTTCGGCGCGCCAGGAGCCAAGCTGTTCCACATTGTCCCGGTTTCCTGCCACCTAAGACACTCGGTGTGACCATTTATCAAGCCGCGAGAGTTATGAGTGTCGCTGGTGGAGTACCCCCCGAGGTTTGATTCGCGCCTTTTATCACGATAAGACGCCGCCGCACGTCCGGCGGCTTGTGTGTTTGTCGTGCCGATTCAGCCCCGCGAAGAGTGAGTGGGCCTGCGAAGAGCGAACTGAGTCGGATTGGTTGTTCGTGCGTGTGCCGTAATCCCCTAATTCCTTATTGAGGGAGTGAGATGACGACCAGGATCACCATGAGGCACGCCTGGGCAAGCAGTGCGGCGCTATTTGGTCTAGCGTTCGCCCTGCCGCTAGCAAAAGCCCAGGCACAAGGCGGCGCGACGATTACCGGAAAGGTGACCACGGAGTTTGGTCAGCCAATCGATCAGGCAAACGTGTACATCACAGAGATAAACATCTCTGTGGGTACCAACGCGCAGGGGGCGTACACACTTACCCTGCCTGCGGCGCGCGCGACGGGTGCCGCGGTCAACCTCCGCGTCCGCGCAATCGGCTACCAGCCGGGCATTCGGCCGATTCGGCTGACCGCGGGCCCGCAGACGCAAGACTTTTCGCTCAAGCAAGACGTCAACCGCCTCAACGAAGTGGTCGTGACGGGTACGGTCGGTGAAGGAACCGAACGTTCAAAGGTGCCGTTCGCGATCAGCCGACTGACGGCTGAAGACATCCCGGTCCCGGCGCTCGATCCGATCCAGGCCCTCGAGGGTAAAGTTGCCGGCCTCCGAATCGCGTCGTCGAGCGGACGCCCGGGCACGACGCCCGAGGTCTTGATGCGCGGCCCGACGTCGATCAACGCCCAGGGACGCAGCCAGTCGCCTCTATATGTTGTCGACGGCGTCGTCCTCAACGTCGGAAGCCTCGACGAACTGGGTGGCCTCGACATCGAGTCGGTCGAAGTCGTGAAGGGCGCCGCCGGCGCCTCGATCTACGGCGCGACCGCGGCGAACGGCGTCATCGTCATCAAGACGAAGCGCGGCGCCAGCCAAGACGGCATCAAGTTCAACGCGCGGACGGAATACGGCATCAACGATCTCAATAGCTTCAACTTCCGCATGCCGATCTACTCGGCCATGCAGCTGGACGAAACGGGGACGCGCTTCTGTGTCCGCGGCACGGGTGGTGTGGCGCCCTGCTCTCGCTCCATCAACTGGATGTCCGAGATCGAGCGCATCAACAGCATCGCGCAAGACACGACGCGCACGCCGATGGCGCCGCAGTTCGCCGCCTCGACGATCAGCGCCGCCGGCGGCGAGTTCTTGAACGTGTACGAAGCGAACGTCTGGCCGGGCCAGCGCTACAACCCGATGGTCTCGCTCGTCACGAACTCGTCGACGACCCTGAACTCCCTCGATGCGTCCGGCCGTCTCGGCGGCGTACGGTTCTTCGCCAGCGGCTCGTATACGAACGACCAAGGCGCCATTCGCGACATGAACGGCGAAGCGTCACGCCGAGCGCGCGTCAATCTCGATTACGACCCGCGCAGCAACGCGACGGTTTCGGTCAGCACGATGTTCGACCGGAGCACGCTGGACCTTCGCGATGGCAACTTCGGCGGGTTCGGCAACATCGCGCGCGGTGCGAAGCCGGGCACCGATCCGCTCGCAACCGATACGCTCGGGCGCTCGTTCGTCACCGGAAGTATCGGCACGTTGAACGGCAACGGCGGCCTGCTCTACAATCCGCTCAATGAACCGGCGTGGCGTATCTCGAACCGCTTCCTCGGTTCGTTGACGAGCAGCTACTTCCCGACAGACTGGGTGACGTTCGACGGCACGTTCGGCTACGACACGCGTACGCGCGCCGATCGCGACTGGGTGGTCAAAGGCTACCGCACGTCGTCGATCAGTCCCAACACGAACCTCGGCAACGGCTCGATCACCGACCGCACGGAAGAAGCACTGAACGGCGGAATCGGCGCCTCGCTGCGCAAGCAGCTCACGAGCGATTTGAACGGCAAGCTCAGTGTTCGCGGGACGTACGAGCAGGACGTCGTCCTCGCATCGAACGGCTCGGCGGCCCAGTTCATCGTGAAAGACGTGTTCACGCTGAGCAACTTGAGCACGGCCTTCTCCGTCGGCTCGTCCGAACAGACGATCAAGCGGGCCGGCGGCTTTGTCGGCGGCACACTGGAATACAAAGATCGCTATGTCCTCGACGGAACGTTCCGCTATGACGGGAGCTCGCTGTTCGGCGCCGGCAATCGCTGGGCACCGTTCGGACGCTTCTCCGGCGTCTGGCGCGTTTCCGAAGAGCCATTCTTCCACGTTCCGCACATCAGCGACTTCCGCCTCCGCGCGTCGCACGGCACGGCGGGCAACTCGCCGCAGTTCATCGCGCAGTACGAGACGTACAACTGCAGCGCCAGCGCCTGCTCGCTCGGTCAGGCCGGCAACCCGCTGCTCAAGCCAGAGACGACGGCGGAGACCGAAGTCGGTACGGACATGACGTTGTTCAACCGGCTCGGCCTCGTCGCGACGTACGTCGATTCGAAGACGAAGAATCAGATTCTTCCGGCGCCGACTCCGACGGTGTACGGCTTCAGCACGCAGTGGCAGAACGCAGGAACGCTCGCGAGCAGGACCCTCGAGCTCGAAGCGACCCTCCCGGTCATCACGCGCCGCAACTTCAACTGGACGATGAAGGGCACGTGGGACAAGACCGCGACGTGGATCAGCCAACTGTTCGTGCCGCAGTTCGTCGGTGCAGCGGGAACCGCTCAGGGCACGGGCAGCTTCTTCCTGTTCACGCAGAACGACTCCACGTCGTGCCAACAGCTGGCCTCACGGTCGGGCTGCTTGCCGACGGACAGTCACGCGCTCAACACCTACGGCAACATCTGGGGCCGCGCGTTCTACAAGGGCTGCGGCACGTTACCGTCGTCGGTTCAGTCGCAGTGCGGCGACGGAAAGCCGTACCAGGTGAACGACGAAGGTTGGGTTGTTTGGGTCGGCGACAACAACAGCTGGAAGGACGGCATCACGCGCAACCTGTGGCAGACGAAGCTCTCCGCCGCGAACTCGCCGTGGAACGTTCCGCTCTCGTGGGGTCATCCGATCGTCATGCGCCCCTTGCGCGGCCAGCTCGGTGAAGGCTCGGGCGAGCTGCACATCGTCGGCAACACGATGCCTGACTTCCGCGCGACGTTCAACAACACGATCCAGTACAAGCGTCTCACCTTCTACGCGCTCGTTGACGGCACGTTCGGTCAGTATCTGTACAACCAGAGCCAGCAGTGGGGCTTCCTCGATCTGAGCTCCTCGCAGTTCGACCAGGGCGGCAAGACGGTCGAAACGGCGAAGCCGATTGGCTACGCGTGGCGCGTTGGCCCGGCGGAAGCCGGCGCGGGATCGGGCGGCTTCTACGACATGCTCGGACCCAACAACAACAGCGTACAGAAGGCGTCCTACGCGAAGATCCGCGAGGCGAGCGTCACCTATCGGGTCGGGGCGCTTCCGCGTGTCGGCGGTGATTGGACGGTCGGCGTCGTCGGCCGAAATCTCTACACCTTCACGAACTACACGGGCCTCGATCCAGAGACCGGACAGTGCTCGTCCACCGCGACGTGCGTCACCGGCTCGGGCATCATCAATGGCGTCGATGCGTTCGAGTTCCCGAACCTCCGTCGATTCACCGTCACCCTTTCGACGCGCTTCTAGGAGCCACCCCCAGCATGCAACGCAGATCCTCACTGTTAATGATCGTGCTCGGCGCGGGACTGGTGTCCTTGGGAGCCTGTACGGATAAGAGTCTCGAGGTCACCAATCCGAACGCGGGCGACACGAAGCGAGTGCTCGCCACGCCGAACGACGCCGAGAATCTTCTCGGCACGTATTTCAAGCGGTGGCACAATGCCTGGTACAACGGCAACCCGCCGACGACGTTCGAGGGCATGGCGAATGTCATGTCCCTGCAGAACTACTCGAGCTTGGCGAATAACTGCCAGAACATTCGGACGCCGTTCACCGGAGCATCCAACGTCAACACCCCGGGCAACCCGTGCTTGGGCGAGCAGTACAACGCCTATGCGATCATGGGTGAAGTCCAGCGCGTCGCGTCGAACTTCCTCGGCGTCGTCGATGGTTTCACGACCTTCACGCCCGCGCAAATCGCGCGCGACAAGGCGTTCGCCGAGTTCCTGCGGGGCATCTCGCAGGGGTATCTCGCGCTGTTCTATGACTCGGCAGCGGTGGTAACAAAGGGGCAGGACCCGTTGGACAAGGGCAAGCTCCTGAGCTACAAGGCAGTGAACGACTCCGCGATGGCGGCGTTGCAGCGCGCGTTGGACGACCAGAAGGCCGCCGACGCCGCTGGTGGATTCTTGCTGCCCGGCACGTGGGTTCCGTCGCCGACGGTGTACAACGGCGCGGAGTTCGCGAAGATGGTGCACAGTTTCCGCGCGCGGTTCCGCGCTGGGATTGCTCGCAATCCGACCGAGCGTGCCGCGGTGGATTGGGCGTCGGTGATCGCCGATGCGCAGGCGGGCTTCACGGCCGATCATCTCATCTCCGCGGACGCGACCAACGGTCCGTTCTCGGGCTGGCGCCGCATCTACGATCCGATCTCTGGCGGTGGCAGCTGGCATCAGATGGCGCCCTTCATCATCGGAATGGGCGACGTTTCCGGCGGCTACGAGGCTTGGCTGGCAACCCCGCTCGGCGCTCGCGGCGGCGGCAACGTCAGCTACTTCATGGTCACCCCGGATCTGCGCTTTCCGCAGGGGACTACGCGCCAGGCGCAGCAGGCCGATTTCAAGATCCAGGATTGCGAAATCAACGGCGGCCAAATGAAGTCGCCCGAGGGCACGCCAGAGTGCAAGCGCTATTTCTCCAACCGCACGTCGGCCGATCCTCAGACCGGCGTGGGCTACGGTTGGTCGAACTACGATTTCTCGCGCTTCCACTGGTTCTTCGCGAAGGGCGCGGCGGGCACGCCGCGCACGGGCGATTTGCTCTTCTTCCCGAAGGCTGAAGTCGACATGCTCCAGGCCGAGGGGTTGATCCGCACCGGCCAGTATGCGCAGGCGGCGGCGCTGATCAACATCACGCGTGTGCGCAACGGCCTGCCGGCGATCACCGCGTTCGATAACACGACCCCGGTGTCCGGCGGCGCGAGCTGCGTTCCACGCGTCCCTGTCCCGCCGACGGCGACGACGACGACGTGCGGCAACATGATGGAAGCGATGAAGTGGGAAAAAAGAATGGAGACCGCGTATACGAGCGTCGCTCCGTGGTTCTATGAGTCGCGCGGTTGGGGCGATCTGCCGGAAGGCACTGCCCTCTTCTGGCCGGTGCCGTATCAGGAGCTTCAGGTTCGTGGCTATGCGATCAACGCTTTGTATGGCGCGGGCCCCGGCGTCGGAAACGCTCCGAACTCGGTCGCCGGAAAGAGCACTTACGGTTGGTAATGCATCTCGTGCGTAGCGTTCGACGTGTCGTCTGGATTTTCACCGCAATGAGCCTCGCTGGCTGCTACACGTTTCAGCCAGCGAGGCAGTCCGACCTGATTCCCGGCCGCGTGATCGCCCTCGACATCAACGATCGGGGTCGCGTCGCGCTCGGAGGAACGATCGGGCCCGAGCTGTCGCAAGTCGAAGGCAGCTTGGTCTCGATGGACTCGAGTGAGTACGTGCTCCACGTGAGTGGGGTGCACTTCCTCCGAGGCGGGGAGCAGGTGTGGAAAGGAGAGCTGGTTCATATCAAGACCGACTTCGTCGAGTCGCGGTATGAGCGCCAGTTCTCCACCGTCCGCTCGGTGTTGTTGGGCGCGATTGCGGTGGGAGCGGTTGCCTATGTCGCAGCGAAGGGACTCAGCGCGTTGGGAAGCGGTGACGTCTCGGGTCCGGCGAAAGGCGATACGTCGGCGGTCACGACTCGAGTACCAAGAAGACCATAGATGCTCGGCGAATGAGTATTTCGTTAATTCGAGTTGTCATAAAACAACAGCGCGGTATCCATTCTTCGGAGTCATTAATGCGACGGATTCTTCAGCTTTCGACGCTGGTTGTCCTGGCGGGCGTCGCGAGTGCCTGCAAGCCGGATCGTGTCACGGTGACCGACACTCCCCTCTTCGCCGGCGTCAGGTTCATCAACGCCGTCCCCGACACGGGGGCGGCCTTCGGGCTCGACTTTCGGTTTGTCGACCTCGTCGAGAACAGCGACGCGTTCCGCATCACGTTCCGCGACACCCCATCGACATCGGGTGCGATCGTCGCCGGAGCGCAGATTCAGTTCAAGCCGGCGCAAGTCGGCTCGCGCCACTTCCGAATTTTCTTGAGCGACACGCTGCAGGCTGCAGCGACCACGGTCCTGAAGGACTCGACCGTGAACCTCGAGCAGGGGCACAACTATACGTTCTTGCTCTGGGGCAATGCGCGCTCGTCGGGCTCGGACAAGATGAAGTTGACCGTGATCGACGAGAACGTCGCCGATCCTGGCCAGCAGGTGGCGCTGCGCGTGATCAACGCGTCCGGCGCACCGATCGATGTTCGGCAGTACACCACCACGGGAACTGTTCCGTCAACGGCGGACTGGGCGAACATCGGGGCGTATACGATTTCGACCTACAAAACGGTGACGCCGGCTCCGATCAAGTTCAACGTCCAACCGGCGGGCGGTGGCACGGCTCTCTTCAACGACCCGCAGGGAATCCTCGGCGAAGCCGTTGGAACGAACGCCTCGTCGAGCACCGGCGCTGGTTGTTCGGTCGGAACAGACTGTAACATCATTCCGGGCACGACCGTTCCGGGCTCCGCGGTGACGCTGATCGTGTTCCCACGCTCGGTGTCCGGGAGCCGGGCAACGAACTTCACGACGCCTGGCGCCGTGACGATGTGGGACCGCCGCCCAGCGACGGTCTGCAAGGCTTCGTTCGGCTGCTAAGAGAAGCACCTACGCTGTGGCAGTAACCAACGGGCCGCCGGCAACTGCTGGCGGCCCGTTGTGCCATCGTATTCCTTTGGGAGCATGAGTCGCGCAGCGCCGTCGTCAAACGCAAAGGTCGCCGTAGCAGTCGAAAGCCGGCCGGTGACGTCCATCTTCAACCCGGTCGTCGATTTCCTGTTGGTCGGCGGGCTCTCGCTGATCCTGCTCGTTCCCCTGCTTCTCAGCGGCCGCTCCGATCTCCTCTTTCTGAGTGCCGGTGCGCAGGCGTTCATCGCGACGGCGATCAACATGCCGCACTTCATGGCATCATACCGGCTGGTCTACGGAAGCCGCGAGATGATTCTCAGGCACAAATGGGCGTCGATCTACGTTCCGGCCATCCTCGTCGCCTATATCGCGCTCGCCCTGTTCGTCGCGCAGGACACTCCGGCGCTGGTCGTCATTCTGGTCGCTGTCGCGAGCGGCTACCTCGCCTGGCATTACACGGGCCAGGTCTGGGGGATGATGGCGTCGTACGCGTACTTGGCCGGAGCAGGCTTCGAGCGAAGTGAGCGTTTCCTCATTCGGACCGGGCTGCGGATTCTTCTCGCGTGGCACGTCACGTGGTTTCTCTACACGCAGCTGAGAAACGGAGCGGCTGTTCGCCCGTTGTACATGCTGATCAGCGCGGGCACCGTCGTCGCCTTTCTTCTCGGCGCGGTCGGAATTCTGCGGGTGCGCCGGCGCATCGGACGCTTTCCGCCAGCTCGGGCGCTGGTCGCCTGGTTTTCGATCTTCGTCTGGTACGCCGCGATGGCGCGCGATCCAGCGGCGCTGTTCTGGGTGCAGATCGCGCACGCGCTCCAGTACTTGGCGTTCCCCGTTCGGGTCGAGTTCAATCGCAGCGCTCGACGAAGCGGCGCGTCGCCGCGGCGCGTCGCGCTACACATGGCCGCCTACGCCGGTGTGCTTCTCGTGGTGAGCATCGCCATCGCGCAGCTCGTTCCCCTGTCGATCATGGGGGTCGTGGGAAACGTGTTCGGCGAGCAGCCGGCGCGGACCGCGCCGATTCTCCTCCTCATGTTCATCAACATCCATCACTACTTCACCGACGGCGTGATCTGGAAGATCAGCAACCCCGACGTCAGGAAAGACCTGTTCGCCCACGTGCCGCCGCGACGGCCGGTCGTTTCAGCCGCGGCCGCGTCGCTTCCTGAAAGCGCCCGGAAGACCAAACACGCTCGTCGATAAGGATCAGTGAGAGAGCTTCGCCGCCACTAGCTCACTCACCTTTGCCTCGAGCACGCCTTTGGAGCTGCACGCGGAATAGTCCTGCGCGTAGGTGATCGGCTTCGCCATGGCCTGCATGGTCGTGACGATCGAGGACCCTGCATCGGCAGGCTTGACCTCGATGAGAAACTGCAGATTGACCGAGTAGCTGTCCGCGTTTGGTCCCATCTGCGTTGCGCCGCCGCAGTCGATGTAGCGGCTCAAGGCGACGCCTTTGAGCCTGCCGCGCACGTTGAAGCCGGAGTTCCCGATGGTGCGCCTCCCCGCCTCGAGGATGTTCACGGGAATTCCCAGCGAGTCGAGGACGTATGGAAGCGTCTTCCACACCTGATCCGGTGCGGCGGCGACAGTCCGCGTCATGACTCCGTCGCTCGCATTCATCGTCGCCGAAGCAGTCCCCGTGGCGGAGAGGACTCTGAACGTTTCCGAAGCGGGTGGAGGCGTGGAACCCGCGGTCCCGGACGCACACGCCGCCAGCGCCACGCACAGAAGGGGCACGAAACGCATTAGAATCTCCAAATGACGTTCGAGGGAAAGCCAGCGCGAGACTTTAGCGATTTCTCATTCCGTATTTCGTCCAGACGAGGATCATGCCGCACTGCGATTGAATGCCGGTCGGCGCAAAGCGCGCCGGCATGTGCGCGGCCCTCGTATATACCTCGAGGGCCGCGACCTCGCCCGGCTCGAGATCGATCAGGTGTCCGAACTCCGCCTCGGCCCCGTCGATCACCACCAGCGGGGCGCACTGCCCTCCTTTGCCGTCGGGAACCGTGATGCGGAGGACCGAAGTCCGATACTGCACGTTCATGCTCGGGACGTCTCGCAGCACGTTCAAGAATTGATCGTAGCGCAGGATCTCCAAGGAATCGCGCGCGTAGCCGAAACCAAGCCGGCGACGCTCGCTGAACTCGGTCTTGAAGATGCGTGCGTTTCGGTCTGCGCGCGTCTCTACCGGCGCGAGCTTGGTTGCGAGGCGCACGGTCACGCCGACGTTCGCCGTCGCACCTGGAACGACGTTCACACTGGCGATCGACGGAAACGCCCCGACGACCTCTACCTTCACGGGCCGAGTTCCGGTCGGCACGTGCGAGACGAGGAAAGTACCGTCGTCGCGCGCGCGAACCGCCGGGAGCGAATCGACGCTCACTCTGGCATCGGGAACAGGTTGACCCGCATCGTCCGCGACGATCCCGGTGACGATTCCGGTCTCCGTGTCGCCGCCGACGACCAGATCGTGTCGCTGAATCCGCGTCGCCAGTGGCAGGAATGGGACTCGGCCCGTCTCCCTGCCGTCGGCCGCCGCGTATGCCTCGAGCCCAAGGTCTGGGGCAACGCCACACGCTGCGTACTCGCCGTGCTCGCCTGAACGCGTCCTGATGGTCCATCGGCGCTCGGACACACGGCCTTTGACGAGGGACAGGTCCATCCAAGAGATTTCGACCGCCGCGTCCGCGACCGGTTCACCGCGGCGCGCGTCTCGGATGGTGCCGTAGACAATCCCGCTGTCCTGCGGCGCCGAGCCACGACAGACGGCGCGCCAGAGCGTCGCAAAGGATGGAACGGCGAGCTGGACCTCGTTCGTTCCGTCGGTGACGCTAGCGCGGGCGGAAAGCCCCGAAAGCCCGATCGAATCGAAGACGGGATGCTGGGCGACGATTCGCTGCGGCCCCGGTTGGACACTGTCGAATTGAAAGTGTCCGCGCGAATCGGTGAGCGTTCCCTTGGCGCGCCCCGCGAGCAAGACATAGGCGTCGCGGATCGGCTGGCCGCGAAGGCTATCGAAGATGGTTCCGCGGAGAGGAATGGGCGGACGCTGCCCACCAGCAGACGCGCCTTGCAGGACTCCGACGACGAAACCGAACGCGATCGCGCTGGCCCTCATCATGTTCTCTCCAAGCCCGGTGGTCGCTCGGAACAACACGACCCATTGTATGCACTCCGAGAACAGACTGCGCAAGATATGCCAGGATAAATGCTTGACTGGGGTTGTTCGGTTTCCGATCATCATGTGTCCCGTCACCGAAGCAGGCCGCGACCGAGATGCTCGACAAGCAGTCGAAGGAAGCGGATCGAGCGATTGCGGAGAAGTTCCAAGGACGCCGGCCCTAGCCCCAATATTCGAAGCGTGAAGCCCAACAGACGAATCGCGAAGCTCCGCTTCGCGGCGCTTGCGCTTGCCGGAATCGCCGGTGTCGTGAGCTGCTCGGCCCCGCCGCCGCCGGCGTGGCATCAGGAAACGGGATATCGCTGGCGCGAACTCGTCGTGCCGAAGCACGACGTCGGCTTTACGCCGATGGCGAGTCGGACGACCGGCATCGACTTTCAGAACTTCGTGAGCGATTCGACGCTCTTGCCCAATCGCATCCTTGGCCAGGGCGCCGGGGTCGCTCTCGGCGACGTCGACGGCGACGGACTTCCCGACGTCTTCCTGGCGCGAACTCAGGGCTGCAACGCGCTCTACAAGAATTTAGGAAACTGGCATTTTCAGGACATCACGAAATCGGCCGGCGTCGGAGCTTGCGATCGCCACAACACCGGCGCCGCGTTCGCCGACGTCGACGGCAACGGGACGCTCGATCTCGTCCTGCTCTCGACGAATGGTCCGAACGCCATCTTCCTGAACGACGGCCATGGACATTTTACCGAGCACCACGACCTCGGGCTGGACTCGGTCGGAAAAGGCGGAACAACGATCACGATGGCCGACGTCGATGGCGACGGCCAGCTCGATCTCTACGTCGCCAACTACAAGGACTACAGCCTCCAGGACAGCCTTCCGCCGCAGCGGCTCGCGTTCAATCAACTCGTGCACGAGGTCGCGCCCGGCAAATTCGAGATCGTTCCCGAATTCCGAAAGGAATACAAGCTCGTGAATCGCCCCGATATGGGGGGATTGCGAATCACGATGCGGGGCAATCCGAACGACTTCTACAAGAACGAGGGCGGGCACTTCACGCGCGTGCCATTCACATCGGATCGGTTTCTCGATGCGACCGGAAAGCGTCTGGCGGAAGAGCCGGAGTCGTTCGCGCTCGACGCGAAGCTCGTCGACCTCAATGGAGACGGTTGGCCAGATCTCTACGTCAGCAACGACTTCGAGGACACCGACGAGCTCTGGCTCAACGATGGTCACGGCAACTTCCGGCTCGCGGACTGGAAGTCGCAACGACAGACGAGCAACTCGGCGATGGGATCGGACGTCGGCGATCTGAACGGCGACGGAATTCCGGATCTCTTCGAAGTCGATATGATGGCGAACGATTCCCACCGGCTCAAAACGCAGATCCCGACCCACACCGCGCTGACCAAAAAACCGGGGCAAGGCGAGATGGAGCTCGAGCTGCAGCAGCAGCGGAATACACTGTTCGTCAATCGCGGCGACGGCACGTTCGAGGAAGAAGGGCAGTTTGCCGGCGTCGAGGCGAGCGGATGGTCGTGGTCGACGATGCTCATGGACGTCGATCTCGACGGATGGCAAGACATCCTCATCGCGAACGGGCATCTGTGGGACATCATGGACGCCGACACGCAGGAGCGGCTCACCAATCGTCTCAACACGGTGCAGTGGCAGAAGAGCCGGTGGGAGTTTCCAAAACTCAAATTGAAGAACGTCGCCTATCGCAATCGCGGCGATATGACGTTCGAGGACGTGAGCCAGAAGTGGCACTTCGGCACCGAGGACGCGATCTCGAACACGATGGCAGCGGCCGACCTCGACGGCGACGGCGATCTCGACGTCGTCGTCAATCGACTGGGCGCACCGGCGCTCGTGCTTCGAAACGACGCGTCCGCGCCGCGAGTCGCGGTGCGCTTGGTCGGCGACAAGCCAAACACGCGCGCCGTGGGATCGAAAGTGACGCTGCTCGGCGGCGCGGTGCCGATCCAAAAGCACGAGGTGGTCGTCGGCGGGTTGTACATGTCGCACAGCGACTACGAGATGTCGTTTGCGATGGGAACGTCGGACAGCGCGACGATCGTCGTCGACTGGCGCGACGGGCGCCAGACGGTGCTCAAAGGTGTGAGGCCGAATCGCGCTTATGAGATCACGACGGGGACGGCGCGTCCGCGCCCTGCCCCACCGCCGGCTGATTCACTCTCGCATCCCAGTCTCTTCGAGGACGCCTCCGCACAGCTGCGCGGGCACGTTCATACCGAGAACACGTTCGACGACTGGGACCGACAGTTCCTCCTGCCGAATGCGCTGTCGCAGTCCGGCCCCGGCGTCGCGTGGTACGACCTCGATCGCGACGGCCATGAGGATTTGCTCATCGGCTCCGGCAAAGGCGGCCATCTCGGCGTCTTCAAGAACAAGAATGGGCAGCTCGTTCCCGAGGCGAACGCGGGACCAGCGGCGCCAGAGGACTACGCGACCATCCTCGGGATGACCGAGAATGGAAAGACGAATGTTCTCGTCGGTGTTTCGACGTGGGAAGCGCGCACGCCCGAGCAACTCACGCAACAACCGGCGGCGATCAGCGTCGCGGTGAACAACGGCTCGCTCGCCGCCACGGGCACTCCGCTCATTGGATCGCACGATGGGTCGACGGGCCCGATGGCGCTCGCCGACTACAACGGCGACGGGACTCTCGACCTCTTCGTCGGCTCGCGCGCGATCCCGATGCGCTATCCCGCGGCTGCGTCGTCGGGACTCTTCACGAATGACGGTAGCAAGTTCGTGATCGACGCCGACAACTCGGCGCTGCTCCGCGACGTCGGGCTCGTATCGGCCGCTGTCTTCGCCGACGTGAACGGCGACGGATATCCCGACCTTCTTCTCGCACGCGAGTGGGACTCGATCCTGCTCCTGCTCAACGACGGGCACGGACATTTCTCGCGCGCGCCCGACAGTTGGGGATTGTCGAAGTGGACCAGCCGATGGATGGGCATCGCTGTCGGCGACGTCGATGGTGACGGTCGGCTGGACATCGTCGCGACGAGTTGGGGACGCAACACCGCCGTCCACGCGGACAGCGCGAATCCGCTTCTCATGTATCACGGTCCGTTCGGCGCGCGCGGCGAGGAGGAAATGCTGCTGGCGCAGATGGACCCGCGAATCAAAGCGATCGCTCCGCTCAACCCGTACGCGCGAGTTCGCGTCGCGATGCCGGATGTCGTCCAGCGCATTCCGACGTTCGCCGCCTATGCCGACGCCAGCATCGATCAGGTCTTGGGGCCGTCGATGAGCAAGGCGTTGACGCTCAAAGCGAACACGCTCGACCAGATGGTGTTCCTCAACCGCGGCGACCACTTCGAGGCGAAACCGCTTCCGGCGGAAGCGCAGATGGCGCCGGCGTCGTACGTCGGCATCGCGGATTTCAACGGCGACGGCAACGAAGACATCTTCCTGAGCCAGAACTTCTATCCGACGGACATCGGAACTCCGCGCTACGACGCCGGACGCGGCCTTCTGCTCCTCGGCGACGGCAAAGGCGACTTCAAAGCGGCGACGGGCGCGGAATCAGGGCTGGTCGTCTATGGCGACCAGCGCGGAGCGGCGTACGCCGACTACGACGGCGACGGGCGGCTCGATCTCGCCGTGTCGCAGAATGGCGCAGCGACGAAGCTGTTCCACAATCGCGGGGCGAAGCCTGGTCTCCGGGTTCGCGTTCAAGGACCGGCGACAAATCCGGATGGCGTCGGCACACAGCTTCGAATCGTGTACGGCGACCGAATGGGACCGGTGCGCGAGATCGAAGCCGGATCCGGATACTGGTCGCAGAACGGCGCGGTCCAGGTCTTCGGCCTGTCCGGCACACCGACGGCGGTTTGGGCCCGCTGGCCGGGAGGCGCCGTGACCAAGACCGCGGTTCCCGCCGGGGCGCGCGAAGTTGTTATAAAACGCTAACGGCTCGCCGCTGAGGCGACGGAGTCCTGCTTCGCCGCCTTGAGGCGTGTCGCGCGCTCGATGTATTGCTTTGCCAGCTCGAAGTTCGGGCGTAACTCGATCGCATCGCGAAAGTGCGCGATCGCGTCATCGTACTTTCCTTGCTGCGCCAGCGCGACGCCCCAATTGAAATGGGCGTCCGCCTCGTCGGGTCGAATTCGCAGCGCTTCGGCGTAGTGTGGGATCGCCTCGGCCTGCTTGAGCTCGCGCACCAGCAAGTTGCCGAGGTTGACGTGCGCGTCGGCGTAGTCCGGGCGCAGCTCGATCGCGCGCTCGTAGTGTTTCCTCGCATCGGCGAGGTTTCCGAGCTGCGCGTCGGCGACGCCCCAGTTGTTCTCCGCTTCTTCGTCGCTCGGCTTGAGCGCGAGCGCTCGTTGATACTCTTTGATTCCGCCGGCGGGATCGTCGGTCCGCGTGAGTCCGACGCCGAGGTCGTTGTGCGCTTCCGGGAGGTTGGGCCCGAACTCTACGGCGCGTCTTGCGTGATCGAGGCCTTCGGGGACTCTGTCCTCCTGAAACAACAAGCTCGCGTAACCGCTGTGGCCGAGTGACGACATCGGCTCGACTTGAATCACGCGACCCCACAGCACCTCGGAGTCGTGCCAGACATAGGTCTGACCGAAGGTAGCGATCGTGAGTGCGGCGAGGACGACGCCGCCCAGGGTGAACCGCGTCCACTGCGGCAGCTGAAGGACGAGAAACAGCGCCGCGCCGGCGAGAAGGGCGAGGGCCGGCGCGGAATGATAGGTGTACCGGTCAGCGGCGATCTGCGGACCGTTTTGTACGATGCCGAGCATCGGCAGGCTGATGAGAACGAACCCGACGAATCCGGCGACGAGTCCCGGCATTCGCTTCCGCAGCATGACTGCGCCGACAATCAGTGCGACGACCACCGCGTAGCATGCGATGTAGACGCCGTCGAACGGGTCGACATGCTCCGGCATTTGATACAGCGGCGACAGCCCCGTCGGCACGAACGACTTCAGCAGATAAAAGCAGAGGCTATACGCCGAGACGGCGATCTTCGCACCAAACGACAGCTGTGCCGGGGGATGGAGCGCAACAATCGAGAGGATGATGAACCCGAGCGACAGCAGCGCGAACGGAAGGATCTCGAGATAGATCGCCCGCGTTTGTGCCGACCGGACGTCGCGCCAATTCGATGCCGTCAGTCGGCGGAGGGGGTACACATCGAGCAGGAGGAGAACAGCCGGAAGCGTCATGGCTGTTGCTTTCGAAAGCAGCGCGCAGAGGAACAGCGCGACCGCAGCCCAGTAGAATCGCGCGCGGTGCGTCTCATCGCTCACGGAGCGGAGCCACGCCATCACCGACGCCAAATAAAAGAAGAGCGAAAGGACGTCACGCCGCTCGGTGATCCAAACGACCGACTCGACTCGCAGCGGGTGAAGCGCGAACACGAGCGCGCTAAACGCGGCCGCCCAGTCCGTCGTGCGGCGGGCCGCCGCTGGAATTGCTCGTCGAAACAGCTGTCGAGCGAGGAGGAAGAGGAGCGCGCTGTTCACCGCGTGAATGAGAACGCTCGTCGCGTGATAGCCCGCGGGATCCATTCCCCACAGCTTGTAGTCGAGCCCCAGCGTCATCCAGGAGAGCGGGACGTAGTGGCCGAGGTGAAAGGTCGTCCACATCCAATGCAGGTTGGACAGCCCCAGGCCACGATAGTGAGGATTCTCTAAAAAGTTGTGCTCGTCGTCCCACGAGACGAAGTCGTTTCGGAGCGCCGGAAGAAAAACGACGAAGACGATGGCGGCCACCGCGATCGGAAATACCCAGGACGGCAGCGCCGACTCGGGCGCCGACGCTTGCACAGCCTCGGCGCGCTTCGCCCGCTTGGATCGCTTCGACACGCTACCGCGCCTGCATGGCGGCGACGACGCCGATCTCGCGAGTCGCGACTTCGAGCACACGCCCGAGAGCGACGAAGCCCGTTGTCTTGGTCACTGACTGTTCGTCGAGGTACAGCGCGCGATTCAACTCGACCTGCACACTGTGGACGTGGCGCGACGGATCGCCGATCCGTCGAACGATGTTGCCGCCTTTGTACGGATCATTCACCGCGACCCGCATGCCGAGGCCGCGAAGCGTGTAGGCGACGAAGCGCGTAACCTCGGGTGAGGCGGTTCTCCCGTCGGCGTCGGAGACGATCGCGTCGACACGGCGCATGACGTCGCCGTCGGGCGTCATGGCGTTCCCTTTCGATTTCATCGAATGCCAGTCGATATGCCACACCATCCCGAACTTCGCGCGTGTGGATTCGACCAACTCGTCGAGAGCAACGTGGTACGGCCTGAAGACATTGTCGATTCGCGCCTGCACTTCGGCCGGCGAAAGCTTTCGTGCGTTGATCGCCACACCCGGAACGACCAGCCGTCGAATGAGTCCGAGCCCGCGGGCCGATTTTTCGGTTGGCGCGAGCGGCGTGGGCCATGGCTCGGAAAGCAGCTCCGGATCGATGTCGGTCGAGGCGCGATTGAGATCGATGTATGACCGAGGGTACGTCGCGTCGAGCACCGCGACGCCGTACGCCAGGGCCCCGTCGAGCAGCTCGTCGACGTAGGCGTCCTCGGCGCGTCGCAGCTCGGTTCGCGCCGGTGTAGTCTCGAAATCGGACGGATAGAACCGGCCGCTGTGCGGCGAATCATAAACGACCGGCACACGGTCACTCTCGCGAGGAAGCCGGAGCCGAAATGGGTCTGTCATAGGCCTAAACCGACGGCAACAAGAAGCGCGAACCCGGAAAGCACGAACAGAACGAACGCCAGCGGGAGCACAAAACGAATCCACGAGCCGTACGACACTTTTCCGGCGGCGAGGTATGCGAGCAGCATTCCCGAGGTCGGCGTCAGAGTGTTCATCAACCCGTTGCCGAATAGGAAGGCTAGCACAGTGACCTGCCCCGAGACGCCCGACAAACGGGCGATGGGGCCGAGGATCGGCATCGTGATCGCGGCTTTGCCGGACGTCGATGGAATGAAGACATCGATGATCATTTGTACCCCCATCATCAATACCGCGACGACGGTGGGCGACTTCCCCGCGACCGACGACGACAAGAATGCGACGATCGAGTCCAGAACCATCGCGTTCCGAAGGACAACCTCGACGCCGGCCGCGAGCCCGACGAGCACTCCGGCGAGCAGCATCCCCTGCATGCCCTTGAGAAACCCCTGCGCGACGGCATCCGCCGGCATTCGTCCGACGAGCCCGATCGCGATGGCCACTACGATGTACATCGCGCTCAGCTCAGCGTTCCCCCACGCGTAGCTGCGAACGCCGACGATCATCACGACCACCGAGGCGAGAAGCACCAGCAGGACAGCGCGATGCCGTCCGGCTAGGCGCTCGGCGTGAAACGTCGCCGGCTGATTGCTGATGAGACGCCGACCGCGCGCCGATCGAAGAAGAAACCAGATTCCCAGCGGGAGAAAGACCGCGAGCACGATCGCGCGAAACAGCGCTCCGCTGAACACGGGCACGCCGACGAGGGGTTGCGCAACCGCGAGCGCCAACGGATTTGTCACGGACGTGAGGTAGCCGATCTTCGCGGCGATCGTCACCATCGCCGTGCCGAACAGCGCGTCGAACCCCATCCGTTCGGCGAGGACGACGGCAATCGGGATGAGAACGAGATACTCGGAGATCAGGCCGAGAAACGTGCCGCCGGCGGCGAGCAGGATCATGATGACCGGGGCGACGAGGTACACGTTCCCGCGGGCGAGTGCGAGCAGACGTTCGATGCCTGCTTCGAGCGCTCCAGTGTCTCGGAGGACGCCGAACATCGCTCCGACGAACATGATCATGAAAACGAGCGACGCTTGACGGGCCAGACCGGCGGGAATCGCCGTCACGATCGCGATCGGGTTGGCCGGATACGCGAGCGTGTCGGAGCTCGTGTGCAGGTGCCGGAGGCCCTCGCGCAGATCCTTCGGAATGACGTGGAACGACCCCGGCACGACCAAGCCGGCCGGAGTTCGCGCGTAGGCACCAGAGGGAACGACGTACGTCAGCGCGACGGCCGCGGCTATGACGATGAGCATCATCACGAGCGCATGCGGCACTCTCGCGCGGTGCGTCACCCTTCCCCTCGATGACCCCGATTCAGAACGGGCACTGGTTGTCCCGAGAGGTCATCGCCGCGATGGGCTCTCGCTCGCCTGGGGCGTCGAGTCTTTGAGATGCGAGGAGAACATGTCTGGAAAAGGCGGGTGGCGGGCACAGGAGAATCGCAATGCCGCGACGATCCTGCAAGGCGGTGCGACATCTCTTCCCAGGAAAGATTTGCGACGGTGTGGGTCGCATCGACTTCGTCGGGTCGCGACATTATCGACTGATCATGACGGGCAATTCTTCGCGACCCCTGTCGCCGGTCCCCGGCGCGCCTCGCTCCGGCGTCGTCCGCGCATTCGCGCCGGGCGGCATCGGGAACCTCGGTCCTGGTCTCGACATTCTTGGCTGCGCGATCACCGGTCTCGGTGATTCGGTCGAGGCGATGCTGATCGACGAGCCGGGCGTCCGCGTCGACGATCCAGGGCATCCGGATCTGCCGACCGACGCAACGAAGCATTCGTCGGCGATCGCGGCAGGCGAGGTGTTGCGGCTATCGGGAAAAACGAGGCTCGGCGTCGCGCTCAAAGTGAAGAAAGGTCTTCCGCTCGCGGGCGGACAAGGCGGGAGCGCCGCATCAGCGATCGCGGGCGCCCTCGCCGTGAACTCGCTCATCGGATCCCCGCTGAGCGACGACGACCTGCTGCGCGCCGCATTGGTCGCTGAAGAGCGTGTCGCCGGACGGCATCTCGACAACCTCGCGCCGGCATTGATCGGCGGAATAGTGCTCGTACGATCGATCGAGCCCTTGTCGCTCCTCTCGTTGCCGGTTCCACCGGCACTGCGAATCGTCGTGGTCCACCCGGGGACGCGTCTCCGAACGGCGGACGCGCGGTCGGTGCTGCCGACGGATGTCGCGCGAGCGACGTCCCTGCTCCAGGCGTCGGCGGTCGCGGCGATGGTCGCGGCGTTCTGCACCGGCGAGCTCGGACTGCTACGCGGCGCGATCGACGATCGCATCGCGGAGCCGGCTCGCGCTCCGCTGCTGCCGGGATTCGCGCGGGCCAAGGCCGCCGCGCTGAACGCCGGCGCACTCGGATGTTCGATCGCCGGCGGCGGCCCGTCGTCCTTCGCCCTCGTCGATGGAACGCCGACAGCCGACGCGGTGCTGCTCGCGATGCTCGACGCCTACGCCGAAGAGGGCCTTCAGGCGACCGGACGCGTGGAGGAGGTCGACGAGCGCGGCGCGTGGACGGAGGCGGTGGTTGCGGAGGCGTCGTCGCCGTAATGGAGATGCCAAGTTCGCAGGTCTGCGAGCGGTGTGGACATGAGCTCGACGAGCTCGCTCCCGCGTCGGTTTGCCCTGTGTGTGGCGGCTTACTCGAGGTAAAGCACCGGCTCATCGCGCGAGGGGCCGAGCTCGCGCGCGGATTTGCGGCGCGGCGCCAGGAGTTGCGCGGTCCGTATGCGTCGGGTGTATGGCGGTATCGCGAGCTCGTTCTGCCGTCGGCGACGACGGCGCAAATCGTATCTCAGCCGGAGGGCAACACGCCGCTGCTCGAGCGGCCGCGGGTTTCATCGTGGGCCGCGATCGAGCGTTTGCTCATGAAGCACGAAGGGCACAATCCGACGGGCTCGTTCAAGGACCGAGGAATGACCGTCGCGATGACGCAGGCGCGGCGACTTGGCGCCCGGGCGGTTGCGTGCGCATCGACGGGAAATACGTCAGCGTCGCTCGCTGCATACGCGGCGCTCGCGGGACTCACCGCGCTCGTCTTCGTGCCAGCCGGACAGGTCGCGATGGGGAAGCTGATGCAGACGCTTGCCTATGGCGCAAAGACGTTGATCGTCCGGGGCAACTTCGACGATTGTCTCTCGCTCGCGCGCGACGCGAGCGCGGCGCTCGGCATTCAGCTCCTCAACTCGATCAATCCGTTTCGGCTCGAGGGACAGAAGTCGATCGTGTTCGAGATGCTCGAGCAACTCGACTGGTCGCCGCCCGACTGGATCGTTCTTCCCGCGGGGAACCTCGGGAACACCTCGGCGTTCGGCAAAGCGATCCGCGAAGCGCTCGAGGTCGGGCTGATCTCACATGCGCCGCGAATCGCCGCGATCCAAGCCGCCGGCGCCGCGCCCTTCGCGCAGGGCTTCCATGAGCATTTCGAAAAGGTCGTTCGCGTCGCGCCGGAGACGGTCGCGACCGCGATCAGGATCGGCGCGCCGGCGTCATGGGACCGAGCCGTTCGCGCGATCCGTGAGACGAACGGCGTCGTCGCGGCCGTGACCGACGACGAGCTCCTCGAAGCGAAGGCGGTGATCGACTCGGCCGGCGTCGGCTGCGAGCCGGCGAGCGCGGCGAGCGTCGCGGGCGCGCGAAAGCTTCGCGCCGAGGGAGTGATCGGACCGCACGACACGGTCGTTTCGGTGCTCACCGGTCATCTGCTGAAAGATCCCGGCATTCTCGTGAAGGTGCACCAAGAGACGGAACCGCCGCCGAAGTACGCAAACCGTCCGATCGAGATCGATCCGTCGGTCGCGGAGGTCGAACGAGTGATCGGCCGCGGCGGGTGACGAGCCCTCAGTAGTAGTATCCGAAGATGATGCCCATCTCATCGGTGCTCTGGAGACCGAACGTCACCGTGTGATCCGTCGTGTTGTTCCACGTGATCACTGACTTCAATCCCTGGCCCGGTTGAAGCACGATCGGTTGCGCGAACGTGATCGTCTGCGGGTGCTCCCAATCAGAGTTGTCGTACACGAGCTCACCGTCGCGCGCGCCGCCGACGATCTTGATCTGGAAGCGGACGCCGAGTTGGTGCATATGCGACGTCAGCATAAAAACGTTCGTGACCGCCGAGACCGTGAACGTCTTCTCGAGCGTCGTCGCTTTGCCCGCCGGCAGCGAGATGGACGTGTTCGACATGTTGAGCGTATGCGCGACCTTCTGCACCTGCGAGAGCGGAACCGTGTAGAGATTCGCAAACGCCTCGCCTGGAATTTCCGACGACGTGCGGTTGACGTAGTGCACGTTCATGTCGATCGCCATCGACGCGGGAAGTCGAAGCGCGACCCCCGCCGGAAAGACATAGTCGCTGTTTTGATTCATCGAGCCGCCGATGAATACGTGACACGCCATCGGAATCATGTTCAGCAGATTCATCGACCCGTCCGGATTTCGAATGTCGCGCACCGTGTTCAACGGCGGCGTGCACGGCCATCCGGGCGCCATCGACTGGTCGATCGAATAGAGAGCGAAGTGGTGACTCAACGGACGCATCGCCGTCTGGATGCGGTCGACGTAAATCTCCGACGCGTTGCCGAGCGCGCGGTAGACGAACAGCTCGCGCTCGAAGTTCCCTTTGACGCCGAACGAGTCGACGTGGATCTGAACGCCCTGGCCTGGAGGCGGCGGAGCGAGCGGCTCGAATCGCGCGGCGCTCTGAGGCGTCTTGTTCGACAACAGCGTCGCATCGGCGACGTCGCCAGTCCTCGGCGCGCCGGCCTCGATCCACTTTCGAATGAAGTCGACCTGCCCCTGCGGAATCGGCTGATTGCCGACCGGCATGACGTTGCCGTACTCACCGTCGTGAGCGGCGAGCGCAACGACGACCTTCTGAAACAGCAGGCTGCTGTCCGGTTTGAAGGGCGCGACACGTTTGAGACCATCGCGCTTCGCGGAGAGGTTGTCTGGAGTCGCGCCGACGAGGTTGTCGTAGGCGACGTCGGCCGTCAGCACGAGGTTGCCGCTCGATGCGGCGGACGCGGAAACGTGGCAGCCGGAGACCGCGCAGGTCGGAGTCAACACGCTTGCTTGGAGCTGCGCGAAACTTCCCGCGGCGTTCGGCGGCTGGTTCGTCGTCGCCGCGTCGCCGCCGCAGGCAACCGATGCGAGCGCGATCATGAGAGCCGTTGTCGGAAACCGCATCTGCGTCTGGACCTCAGGACTGGGAAGCCGAGCGAGCGGTGAATCTACCTGCCGACGCGAGAGGCGGCAGCGGCTCCGCCGAAGGCAGGCGGCCGCCCTTGGCTGGCGCAAAGAAAGCCGGGAATCCTTGGTTCGGCTGGTTGCAGACTGTCGGACCCGCGTGAAGAATTGGAGCGCGCGGCCCGCGCGTTTTTCGGCCGCCTCGGCCGGATCACTCTTCCCTGTCCAACCTCACATGCGCATTCGATTTGGATTCCATGCGACGTCACGCGCCGCGATGCTGGGTTTCGGCATCGCGGCCACGTCGATCACCGCCGTCCCGGCATCGTTGCGCGCACAGCGCGGCGGTGGCGGCGCCGCAGGGCCCGACAACCGGCCCGAAGTCACGTTCCCGGTCAACCTTCCGCCCGACGACGCAAAGCTCGCCGCGATGAAGAAGGAGGCGATGCGCCTCGTCGACAGCATGTCGACGTTCACGCAGCAAATGGTCGATCAGGTCTTCAGCTACGGCGAGCCGGGGTTTCAAGAATTCGAAACCAGCGCGTATCTCACCGGCATCCTCGAGAAGAACGGCTTCCAGGTGACGCGCGGCGTGGCCGGCATCCCGACCGCATGGACCGCGACATGGGGATCCGGCAAGCCGATGATCTCACTCGGCTCCGATATCGACGACATTCCGCAGGCGAGCCAGAAGCCCGGCGTCGGCTACAAGGATCCGATCGTCGCGACCGCTCCCGGACACGGTGAAGGCCACAATGCCGGCGTGCCGATGAACATCACGGCGGCGATCGCGGTGAAAAAAGTCATGGAACGCGAGCACATTCCCGGCACGATCCAGCTGTGGCCGGGCGTCGCGGAAGAGCTCATGGCCGGCAAGGCGTTCTTCGTTCGCGCCGGCGTGTTCAAGGACGTCGACGCGGTGCTGTTCGCGCACATCAGCAACGACATGGGCGTGTCGTACGGACAGAGCAACCAGTCAGCGCTCATCAGCGCGCAATTCCACTTCCTCGGCTCGAGCGCGCACGCCGCCGGCGCTCCGTGGGCAGGCCGCTCGGCGCTCGATGCGGTGGAGCTGATGGACGTCGCGTGGAACTTCCGCCGCGAGCATCTCCCATTGACGCAGCGGTCGCACTACGTCATCACGGACGGCGGCGATCAGCCGAACGTCGTCCCGCCGACGGCGACGGTGTGGTACTACTTCCGCGAGCAAGACGCGCCCAAGACGCAGGCGCTGTTCGCGCTCGGCGATACGATTGCGCGCGCAGCCGCGATGATGACGAGCACGAAGCTCGTCGGCGTCGATATCGTGGGCAGCGGATGGTCGGGTCACTTCAACAAAGTGATCGCGTACGATATGAACGAGAACATCAAGGCGGTTGGAATGCCGCAGTACTCCGAGGCTGATCAACAGCTCGCACGGGGTATTCAGAAGGAGCTCGGGCAAGCGCCGCGAGGACTCAGCACGCGCGCGCCCGGCGACCTGGCTCCGCCGCCGCGGCCCGAAAGCTTCCTCGGCGGCGGCTCGGACGACATCGGTGACGTGTCCTGGAACGTCCCGACAGTGACGCTGCGATTCCCCGGCAACATCCCGGGGCTTCCCGGCCACAACTGGGCGAACGCGATCTCGATGGCGACGCCGATCGCGCACAAGGGCGCGACCGCCGGCGCGAAGGTACAGGCGTTGACGACCCTCGACCTGATGACGAAGCCGGCGCTCATCACGCAGGCGTGGGACTACTTCCGGAACGTCCAGACGAAGAACATCAAGTACTACCCCCTCATGCGCCCGGAAGACAAGCCGCCCATCTGGATGAACAAGGTCATGATGGAGCGTTTGCGGCCGGAGATGAAGAAGTTCTACTACGATCCGACGAAGTACAAAACATATCTCGACCAGCTCGGCATCAAGTATCCGACGGTTCGCGACAGCACGAAGATCGTTCCATAGGAGATCTCTAAACTCATGCACGCGCCCGTCGCCGGAGTTTCGTCATCGTCACGAGCTCGCCGGCTGGCGGGCGCCGTGCTTTCAGCGTTCCTCGTCGCGTCGCATGCAGCGAGCGCGCAGCGGCTGATTCAGGCGTCGGACCTCGCAACGCTCGCCGCCGGACCTCCGGATCAGATAATCCACTACGGTCCCGCGCCACAGCAGTTCGCCAACCTTCGCCTCCCGAAACGCAAAGGTCTTCATCCCGTCGTGATTTTCATTCACGGTGGATGTTGGCTGTCGGCGTACGACATCGCGCACGTTGGCTCGATCGAGCAAGCGCTGGCCGACAGCGGTTACGCGGTCTGGAGCATCGAGTATCGTCGTGTGGGAGACGAAGGCGGCGGATGGCCGGGGACGTTTCTCGACATCGCGCACGGCGTCGACTACGTCCGTGAGGTCGCGCAGAAATATTCACTCGACTTGAACCACGTCGTCGCCTCCGGCCACTCCGCGGGCGGTGAGTTCGCACTCTGGCTCGCGGCGCGGAACAAGATTGCTCCGCCGAGTGAGGTCTATGTCAAGAATCCGCTCGAGGTCCAGGGCGTCGTGGCGCTTGCGCCCGCGCCGGATCTCGAGGGGCTCGAAGCCGCCGGGACGTGCGGCAAGGTGATCGACAAGCTCGTTGGCGGACCGCCGTCGGAGTTCGCGGCTCGTTACGCGGCAGTGTCGCCGATGAAACTCGCGCCGATCTCGGTGCCGTCGACGCTCGTCGTCGGCGTTCAGGACAAGGCGTTCGGACCGGTTGGACGAGCGTATTTCGCGCGCGCGAAACAGGCGGGCGATACAAAGGTCCGGCTGGTCGAAGCGCCCGCGTCAGGACACTTCGAGCTCATCGCTCCGAAGACGACCACGTGGCCAATCGTCATCGCTGAGTTCAGAGCGATGTTCGCGAAGATTCTCTAAATCCATAAGAGCAGCAACAACGACGACGAAAGCAGAAGAGCACCAAAAAAGACCAACAAAGAAGACCACCAAAGAAGACCACCAAAGAAGACCACCAAAGAAGACCACGGCAGTTACACGGCAATTGCACGGCATGAGCACGGAAGGGCCGCTAACCGCCGGTTAGAAGCCCTCCAGTGTCACTCCGTGTCCTGCCGTGCAAATGCCGTGGTTTTCGTTTGTGCTCTTTGTGTTTGGTTTGTGCTGTTTGTTGTTGCTATCAGTGATTACTGATGTTGTCCCGCTTCTGCGGTGGCGGCTCGGCCGTACTCGGCACGATGATCGGCTGCCCCGCGGCCTTGAGCGCCGCGTTGATCTTGTCGAGCTGCTCCATCACCCGCTTGTAGCGCGCCAGCTCTGACGTGAGCTTCGGATCGAGCACCGTATACACGTCGTATGACTGCTTCGGCGGCCGACGCTCACCATTCTCCACGAAGCCGAGCAACGCTGCCATCTGATTGTTGATTCGGATCGGGAAGTTGAGGGGGTCTTCCCCGCTCTGGTTCTTCGTCTGGTAGAGCGAATCTTCCACGTTCGACATCTGATCCTCGAACGACTTCGCCATCGAGCCGAAGCTCGCGTTGCCCGATATCTTGCTCGCGCGATCTTCGAGCTGGCGCTTGACGTTGCGGATCGTCTTCACCGCGTCGTTCGCCGACGTCACCCGATCGCGGATCTGCGACGCAAACCGGAACTGCTCGGCCAAATCGGCGTTCGTCGCTTTCGTCTGCGGGTCTTTTTTCACGAGGAACTTCTCGGTGATCGGCGCGGCGCTGCCGACCGTCACTCGGACGGCGTACGTGCCGGGCGCTGCCTGCGGTCCCGCGGTCGACCCCTGCCAGAGAATCATCCCCTGAAAGGTCGAAGCGTCGGGATACTGCAGGTTCCACGTGTACCGGTTGAGCCCAGTGCGATTCGTGACACGCGCCGCAGCGCCGAAGCCGCCGCGCCCACCGCCTCGACCGCCCTGCGCCTGTACGGTATCGGTCGATGAGAATTTCTTGATGAGCTTTCCAGCGGCATCGAGAAACTCGAGCGTCACGGGCTGATCGCCCGACGCGACGCGGTACTGCACCGTCACGCCTGTCGATCGATATGCGGGCGCCGGCTTGTAGACATAGGGCTTCCCGGCGTTCACCGCCGCATCGGCCTCGGGCTCCTCGCGCAGCAGGCTCAGATTGTTCATCACCCAGAAGGCGCGGCCGTGCGTCGCGATGGCCATGTCGTCATCGCGGAGCGCGATGTCGTGGACCGGGACGGGCGGCAGGTTCTTCTTTAGACTTTCCCAATGCGCTCCCGCATCGCGCGACATCCATACGCCGCGCTCCGTCGATGCGTAGAGGAGGCCGGGCTTCACCAGATCTTCCCGGATCGATCGTGTGTACTCGCCGACGGGAATCCCTTCGTTGATGCGGGTCCATGTCGCGCCGTAGTCGGTGGTCTTGTAGAGATAGGGTGCGTAGTCGTCGAGCTGGTAGCGATTCGCGGCGACCCATGCCGTTCCCGGCGCGTGCGGCGACGGGTCGATGATCGAGATGCGCGTCCAGGGTGGGAGCTTCGGAGTCACATTCTTCCAGATCTTGCCGCCGTCGCGCGTGACGTGAATCAACCCATCGTCCGAGCCCGCCCAGATCAGCCCCGGCGTAATCGGCGATTCCTGCAGCGCGAACACCGTCGCGTAATACTCGATCGACGTCTGGTCTTTGCTGATCGGACCGCCCGACGCGCCGAGTGTTGCGGGATCATGCTTGGTGAGATCGGGAGAGATGATCGTCCAGCTCTTGCCCTTGTCCATCGACTTGAACACGACGTTCGATCCGACGTACAGCACGTTCGGGTCGAACGGCGAGTTCATGATCGGGAACGTCCACTGGAACCTGTACTTGGAATCCTTGGCGTCGTGGCCCATCGGGTTGAGCGGCCACGGGTCGAGACGACCGCGCTCACCCGTCGCCCGATTCTGCATGTCGATGACGCCGGAGTAGTTGCCGCCGAAGGTCACGTTCGGGTCGCTCGGGTCGGAGGCCATGTAGCCCGACTCGCCGCCCGCCGCGGGATAAAACTCGGAATACGGCGACGCCGGCGCCGCGGGAGCGCCGCCTCGGCCGCCGCCGCCACGTCCGCCGAACGCGTTCGCCGCACGCTCGGGTCCGCACTGTGAGCCGGCGTCCTGCTTCGCGCCGCAGACGTCGAAAGGAACCTTGTTCAGCAAATGCACATGATAGAACTGGCCCGTCGGCGTGTTCGTGTGGACCATGTTCGGGCCGCCGTCGCTCGTGAAGGCGATGCCCTGGTCGTACGCGACGGCAAACCGCTGCGGGTTATCCGGCGCGATCCACATGTCATGATGGTCGCTGCCGCCGCGCCATGTCGTCGCGGCGAAGGTCTTGCCGCCGTCGTGCGAGACGAAGGTGCCGACGTTGAGGCTATACACCGTGTTCGTGTCCTTCGAATCGGCAAACACGCGACCGAAGTACCACGCGCGCTGCCGCAGATCTCGGCTCTGATTCAGCAGCGTCCATGTCGCTCCCGCGTCGTCGGATCGATAGACGCCACCACCCGGCTCGTTCTCGATGAGCGCCCAGATGCGGTTCGGCTTCGCGGGCGAGAGCGACATGCCGACATTGCCAATCAAACCGCTGGGCAAGCCGGGATTGTGCGTGATCTCGGTCCAGTGCTCACCCGCATCGGTCGATTTGAAGATTCCACCGCCATTGCCGCCGCTGATGAGCATCCACGGACTACGCCCGGCTTGCCAGAGCGCGGCATACAACACGTCGGGGTTGCTCGGATCCATCAGCAGCTCGATCGCGCCGGTCGAATCGTTGCGGAAGAGCACTTTCTTCCACGTTTTGCCGCCATCAGCCGTCTTGTAGACGCCACGGTCGGGCGTCGCACCCCACACGTGGCCGAGTGCGGCGACGTAGGCGACGTCGGGATTTCGGGGATCGAGCTTGATGCGAGCGATCTGCTGCGTCTCCTTCAGCCCCATGTACGCCCAGGTCTTGCCGCCGTCGCTCGTCTTCCACACGCCTTCGCCGTAGGAGACGTTGCCGCGGATCGGATACTCGCCGCCGCCGACCCAGACGACGTCGGGATTCTTCTCGTCGACGGCGATCGCGCCGATGGTCCCGCCGAAGTACTTGTCGGTGACAGGGGCGGCCGTCTTGCCGCCGTCGGTCGTCTTCCACACGCCGCCGCCGGTCGTGCCGAAGTAGTACTCATCGGGTCGAGCGGCCGAGCCGGCGACGGCGACGATGCGTCCCGAGGCGTTGGGACCGATGTTGCGCCAGGAGACGTCGGTCGAGAGGGCGGTGTCGGCTCCGCGTCCGCCGCGGCCCCGCTGGGCCACGAGAAGCGCCGGGACGACGAGCAGCGCGACCGCGCCGCGAGTTGAGAATTTGCTAAACACTGCGATGGCTCCGAAGAGTGTCGGGATAGCTCGCGCTCGCCTGCGAACGACAATGCGTGGGCGGGAGGCGCCCGGTCGTTCTGATGCGAGCGATAGCGGAGGATCGGCGTGTCCGTAGTCGCGAATTCCTCCGCTTACACAGCTAGCGACTATGAACGATCAATGGAACCCCAACTGTGAGGTTTTTTCGGGATACCCCTCGGCCATGGCATCCCGTGCGACGACCACACCGGTCTCGCCTCGCAGTGCGCAACGGCAACATCAACATCAACAGCCACCACGGCATGAACACGGGATGAACACGGCAGGAAGGACGGCCAGCCTACGAGCCCCGATCGGCGACTCCAAAGCCCTTCGGTGAAGTGCCGTGCAAATGCCGTGTCGCTGCCGTGGTGGCTGTTGATGTTCCGGTTCCGTGGTAGCTCTTGATGGCCTGGTTCCGTGGTAGCTGTCGATGCTGTGGTTCTGCGGTCTATGGGAAGCTCGGATGCCGATCTATCTCCTGCTGGCTCGCCTCTTCAGGATGACCGCTCAGCCTCGTCCTTGCGACGAACCAACGTGAGGATCGTATAGACCGCCACAGGCTCCGCGTTCTGGTTCCTGACCTCGACGTCCCACGCGACGACGCCCTGCGGCACCTGCCCTTCACGCCTCTCCTTCGCGGTTTTCTGCTTGACGGTCAGCGTCGCCTGAATCGTGTCGCCCGGATAGACCGGCTTCACGAATCGCAGTGTCTCGAGGCCATAGTTTGCCAGAACCGGTCCGGGAGCCGCATCGACGAAAAGGCCCGCGGCTGCCGAGAGGACGAAGTATCCGTGCGCGACGCGCTTCTCGAAGATCGAATCGCGCGCGGCGATGTCGTCCATATGCGCGTAGAAGAAGTCGCCGCTAACTCCCGCGAAGTTGACGATGTCCGCCTCGGTCACCGTGCGCCGCGGCGTCACCAGCGCGTCCCCGACGTTGAGCTCATCGAAGTACTTCCGGAACGGATGCACGCGATCGAACGTCCGGTCCGCCCCGGGCGTGAATTCGCTCGTGACGTGCATGAGCGTCGTCGGAGAGCCTTGAAGCGCAGTACGCTGCATGTAGTGAAGCACTCCACGCACGCCGCCCATCTCCTCGCCGCCGCCGGCGCGACCCGGGCCGCCGTGCACGAGGTGCGGCAGCGGAGAACCGTGGCCGGTCGATTCCTTCGCGCTCACCCGATTGATGAGCATCAGGCGACCGTGATACGCCGCCGTGCCGAGGACGACCTGGCGCGCGACGGTGTCGTCCGCGGTGAACAGCGATCCGACCAGGCTTCCCCTCCCGCGCTTCGCAAGGTCGATCGCGTCGTCGACGCTCGTGTAGGGCATCACCGTGTTCACGGGTCCGAACGCTTCGACATCATGCGCAGCGCTCGACGCCGGCTCCTTCGCATAGAACAGAAGCGTCGGGAAGAACGCGCCCTTCATACGATCGGCACCGACGACATTGAAATCGTCGAGACTCCCGTATGCGAGCTCCGCCGACTTCGCGATCGCCTCGACGCTCTTTCGCACCTCGCCGACTTGTCCGCGTCCCGCCAGTGGTCCCATTCGCACGCCGTCGACCGACGGATCGCCGATAGTGACACCCGCGAGCCGCTTCTTGAGCGCCGACATCACGTCGTCGAGCATGCCCTCCGGGACGAGCGTTCGGCGGATCGCCGTACATTTCTGGCCGGCCTTCGTCGTCATCTCGCGTACGACTTCTTTAATGAAAAGATCGAACTCGGGCGATCCGGGCGTCGCGTCCGGCCCGAGCATCGAATAGTTCAGCGAGTCCGCTTCCATATTGAAGCGAACGTTGTTGTCGAGGATCGACTTCGACGACTTCAGCAGCCGGCCCGTCGACGCCGAGCCGGTAAAGGCAACCGCGCTCTGCGAATCCAGGTGGTCGAGCAGATCACCCGCGCTGCCGACGAGCAACTGGATTGCACCGTCGGGCAGGAGCTTCGACTCGATCATCGCGCGGAAGACGACTTCCGTGAGATACGAGGTCACCGTCGCCGGTTTGACGATCGCCGGCATTCCCGCGAGCAGCGTCGTCGCGAGCTTTTCAAGCATCCCCCAGACGGGAAAGTTGAACGCGTTGATGTGAACGGCGACGCCCTCCATCGGGACACAGAGGTGGCGACCGACGAATGTCCCGCCCTTCGACAGGGGCTCCGTCGGGCCGTCGAGGTAGAACGTCTCGTTCGGAAACTCTCGCCGCCCGCGGGACGCATACGCGAAGAAGGTTCCGATGCCCCCTTCGATGTCGACCCACGAATCTTGTTTCGTCGCGCCAGTCGCCGCCGAGACGAGATAGAACTCGTCTTTGCGAGCCATCAGATACTGCGCGACCGCCTTGAGCATCAACGCGCGCTCGTGGAAGGTCATTTTCCGCAGAGCAGGTCCGCCGACGCGCTTCGCGTAGTCGACCATCCCTTTGAAGTCGATGCCCGTCGTCGACGTCTCCGCGACCTTCTCGCCCGTCACGGCGTGATAGAGATCCGTCATCGAGCCGGAGCCCGCGACCCATTCCCCCGCGGCGTAGTTCTCGAGGCGCCTCGGCTCCGCGCCGGCGATTCCGCCGATCGATCGTGTTGGCGCAACTGTCGTCATGAGTCTCTCGTCTCGTGCCATGTCTTGTAGTTCGACGCTCGATGCTTTCGATCCGATGGCGCTTCGCGAAGCGGTTCGCATGCCTCGAGCGTCTCGTAAAGTCTCGCCGGGAGCGACTGGTAGAGGCGCGTCCCTTCCGTCTTCCAGGCAATCATCTCGTCACTCACGTCCTTCACGATCTTGCCCGGGTTGCCGACGACAACCTTCCGCGGCGGGATCCGCATGTCAGCCGGCACGAACGTCAGCGCGCCCACGATGCACTCGGCACCGACGACCGCTTTGTCCATGATGACCGCGTTCATGCCGATCAGCGAATTGCGTCCGATGCGCGCGCCGTGCACGACGGCGCCGTGGCCGACGTGCGCCGACTCTTCGAGGACGACGGTCACGCCCGGGAACATGTGCACGGTGCAGTTCTCTTGCACATTGCATCCGTCGCTGATGATGATCTCACCCCAGTCGCCGCGAATCGCGGCGCCGGGTCCGATGTACACGTCGCGACCGATGGTGACATTGCCGGTCACCGTCGCGTTCGGATGGACGAACGCCGATTCGTGGACCACCGGTCGAACGCCGTCGAACGCGTAGATCATACGCGCTCGAGAATCGTCGCCATGCCCTGTCCGACGCCGATGCACATCGTCGCGAGTGCGTAGCGCCCGCCCGTTTTCTCGAGCTCTCTCGCCGCGGTGAGAATGAGACGCGCGCCGGACATTCCCAGCGGATGTCCGAGTGCGATCGCGCCGCCGTTCGGATTCACGCAGTCGGAGTCGTCAGCGATTCCGAGCTCGCGGAGACATGCCAGCGACTGCGCCGCAAACGCTTCGTTCAGCTCGATGACACTCATGTCACCGAGCGAGAGCTTCGCCTGAGCGAGGACCTTTCGCGTCGCGGGAACGGGGCCCATGCCCATGATCCGAGGCTCTACGCCGGCGACGGCCGTTGCGACTAATCGCGCGAGCGGCTTTGCGCCGAGCTCCTTCACGCCGGCGCCGGACGCAATCAGCAGCGCGGCCGCGCCGTCGTTCAGTCCCGACGAATTTCCGGCTGTCACCGATCCGCCATCCGCCCGGAACGCAGCCTTGAGCTTCGCCAGAACTTCGAGCGACGTATCCGGCCGAATGAACTCGTCCTGATCGAATCGCTTCGGCTCGCCCTTCTTCTGCGGAATCTCGACCGCGACGATCTCGCGCGCGAACCGGCCGGCGCTTCGCGCCGCTGCCGCACGCTGCTGCGACCGGAGCGCGAACTTGTCCTGATCCTCGCGCGACACCTTGTACTGATCGGCGACGTTCTCCGCCGTCTGCCCCATCGAATCTGTTCCATACTTCGCCTTCATCTTCGGATTCACGAAACGCCAGCCGAGGCTCGTGTCGAACAGCTCGATGTCGCGCGCAAAGGGTTTGCTGCCCTTGGACATGACGTACGGCGCGCGGGTCATGTTCTCGACACCACCGGCGACATAGAAGTCGCCCTCGCCGAGCTTCACCGCGCGAGACGCGTTCGCGACGGCGCTCATCCCCGACGCGCAGAGCCGATTCACCGTCTCGCCAGGCACCGTCACGGGCAGACCCGCGAGCAACAACGACATCCGCGCGACGTTGCGATTGTCCTCGCCCGCCTGGTTCGCATTGCCCATCACGACGTCCGTGATTCTCTCGACGTCGAGCTTGGGATTGCGATTCACCAGCTCACGAATGACGAGCGCGCCGAGGTCGTCGGCGCGAACTTCGCCCAGCGTACCGCCAATGTTGCCGATCGCCGTGCGTATGCCGTCGACGATGTATGCTTCACTCATCAGCATTCTCTAAATGGGACTTCTGCGTTTTGTACACCGTACCCTTGAACAGCGCGACGATCGAGTCGTCATCGTCGCGCTTCACCACCACGCGGTAGAACCCGAGTCGATTGCTCGAGCTCTCTTCCTCGGCGATCGCCGTCAGGGTATCGCCGACGGCGATGGCCTTTGGATAGCTGATGGCGTTCTCGATCGCGACCGTCACTTTGCCGTGCGTGTTCGACGCGAACGCGAGCGCGCTGTCGGCGAGAGAGTACGCAATTCCTCCATGACAAACGCCGAATCCGTTCACCATCTCGTCCCGAATCAGCATTCGAATCTTCGCGAACCGCGGCCTGATATCGATGATCTCGATCCCGAGCCACTGGCTGTACAAATCCTCGCGCATCATCGAGAAGACGACGTCCTGTGCGAGCTTCAGCTCAGCGTCTCTCATTGAAAGAATGCTCCGCCGAAGCGCCCGACACGTTTCAACATCGGACTCGGCCGATACCGATCCTCGCCGTACTCATCCTGCAGCGCCTCGAGCCACGCCAGCACTTTCGAGACGCCGATCGCGTCGGCCCAAGCGAGCAGTCCCTTTGGATAATTTACCCCCTTCGTCATGGCGAGATCGATGTCGGCCGGACTGGCGACGCGCATGAGAACGGCGTCGGCCGCTTCGTTGATCAACATGGCGAGCACGCGCTCGAAGACGCGCTGCGCAACCGCGGGATCCTTCGTCGGAGCAGGCATCGCCGCGCCGTCGCGATAGTCGTAGTAGCCACGGCCGGATTTCCTCCCGAGAAATCCAGCTTCGACGAGGCGGCGCTGCGTCAGCGACGGTTTGTAGCGCGGATCGTAGAAGAAGCTCTCGAAGACGGACCGCGTGACGGCGTAGTTGACGTCATTGCCGATGAAGTCCATGAGCTCGAACGGCCCCATTCGGAATCCGCCGAGCTCTTTCATCGCCCAGTCGATCGTCGGCACGTCGGCGATGCCTTCCTCCAGAATCCGAATCGACTCGCCGTAGAACGGACGCGCGATGCGGTTCACGATGAAGCCGGGCGTATCGGACGCGAAGACCGGCGTCTTTCCCCAATGTTTCATGAGGGCGTGCGCGGCCGGCATCAGCGACTGATCGACGCCGAGCCACGGCACGACTTCGACGAGCGGAAGAACGGGCGCTGGATTGAAGAAGTGAAGCCCCAGTACACGCTGAGACTCCGTGCAGGCCGAGGCGACCGACGCCACCGAAAGGGATGACGTGTTCGTCGCCAGAACGGCATCGGCCGGCACGGCGGACTCCAGCTTCCGGAACAAAGCCTGCTTTGCCGCGAGATCCTCGACGATCGCCTCGATCACGAGCCCGCACGACGCAAACGCGGAGAGGTTGTCGCCGAGCGGGTGCGGCTGCGCATCGATTCGCGCGATCAATGCGTCAGCGGCGTCGCGCGTGAGGCGTCCCTTCCCGACCTCGCGCTCCATTCCCTTCTCGATGTTCGCGCGCGCCTTCGCCGTCGCGCCCGGATTGGCATCGGCGAGGACGACTCGGTGTCCCGCCGCGGCCGCGACCTGTGCGATGCCTGATCCCATGGCGCCGGAGCCGATCACGCCGACGAGCATTCCGTGATCGAGCGGCATTAGCGTCCTTTGAACACCGGCGCGCGCTTTTCCAGAAATGCGCGCACGCCTTCAGCGTAGTCTTCGGTTTTTCCCGCTTCTCGCTGGATCTCCTCTTCGTAATCGAGCTGCTGCGAGAGATCGACGCCCAGCGACTTGTTGAATCCACGCTTGATGAGGCCGAGGGCGCGGGTCGGTTGTACAGCGAGCTGGCGCGCGACGCCCGTCGCCGTATCCAGCAGCGCTTCGAGCTCGGTGACCATGTACACCAGCCCCCAGTCCCGCGCTTGCGTTGCTGTCATCTTCTCGGCGAGCATGGTCATGACCGTTGCGCGATGCAGCCCGACGATCCGCGGCAGGATGAACGTTCCGCCACTGTCGGGGATGACACCGATCTTCGCGAACGATTGAATGAACGTCGCGTTGGCCGCGGCGAACACGATATCGCACGCGAAGGCGAGGTTTGCTCCCGCCCCGGCCGCGACGCCGTTCACCGCGCAGAGCACCGGCTTCTCGAGCTCTCGAATCGCCCGGATGACCGGGTTGTAGCTGTCCCGAACGATGTCGCCGAGATCCGGCATGGCGCCGTCCTTCGGCATCGCCTCGGCGAGGTCTTGGCCGGCGCAGAATCCGCGTCCTGCTCCGGTGAGCACGACGGCGCGCAGCGCATCGTCGACCGCGACGCGATCGATCGCTTCGCGCAGATCGCGCGCCATCGATCGGTTGAAGCTGTTGAGAACGTCCGGACGGTTCAGCGTGATGGTCGCAACGCCGGTATCCGTCGTGAAAAGAATGTCGCTCATTTTGTCGAGTTAGACGTGCCTGAATGTTAGCCCGATGGCCCAACCGCTCAACGTGCCGCTGGTCCCGTCGCTGTTCGCCGGACAGATTACAGCACGTGACTACGCTTCCAGTTCCACGGGGCCCGCGCCACCGCGGCCAGGCAAAGACGCGAAAAGACGGCGCGGCGCCGTCAGCACCCCAATCGCGATTTGATTGGCGGCGCATCGCGTACCACGCGCTCGTCTCGCGGAGCCTCGACGACGTCGAGGAGTCGACGAACCGGAACCGATCGAGCGTCCCGCGCGAGCACGTCGTCCTGTACCAGTTCTCGGCGCGCGGTCACGACGTGCCACAGATCATCCTCGGGTCGCTGGTCGACCACAAGCACGACGGCGTGAGCGCATACTATCGGTCGCGGCCCGCGCTGCTCTCCCTTGGACTGACCATCGAGGACGCCCTCGGCAGCCCGCTGGGGCGCGCCGGAGGATTCAGTGACGGCCGGGATATCGGCGTCGTTTGCAACCTGCCGAACCGCAATGGTCCAGTCGTGCTGCCCATGTCCGGCGACGTCGGCTCCCAGTATACGCCGTGCGCCGGTTGGGCGCAGGCGATTCGCTACCATTCGCAAACTCTAAAAGAGAGCGAATGGGACGGCGCAATGGGTGTCGTGCTCGGAGGAGAAGGATCGGTCGCGACCAACGGCTTCTGGTCCGCGCTCACGATGGCGACGACCCTGTCGCTGCCGATGCTCTTCTATGTCGAAGACAACGGGCTCGGGATCTCGGTCCGCGGTGAGATGCAAACTCCCGGCGGCGACATCACCCGCAACCTCGCGTCCTTCGGCAACCTGTTCCTTCGCGACGGCGACGGATCGAACCCGGAAGAATCGGCGCGCCTCATCGCCGAGTGCGTCGATCATGTCCGCGGCGGCAACGGACCGGCGCTCATCCGACTCACGGTTCCGCGATTGTCCAGCCACTCCGGCCCGGACAATCAGCGCGGCTATCGAACCGATGCGGAGATCAACGCCGACATCGAACGAGATCCACTGCCGCGTCTGCGCGCGCACATCGTACCGTCGTTCATGAGTGAAGACGAATGGCGCGAGCTGGAGCGAGAGGTCGAGCGCGACGTGCACGCGGGACTCGGCGCCGCGCGCGCGCGTCCGATGCCGGACCCGGCGACGGTCGCGCGGTACGTCTACGCGGACGACACGTCGCCGGACGAGGCTTTTGGCGGATTGTCGCGGCAAGAGCGCGCGGCGCTGGACGGAACACAGGCCTCGGCGGAGGGCGGCGACGTGATTCGCTTCGCGGAAGCGGTGCGACGCACTCTGCGCCGCGAGCTCGAGGTGAATCCGAAGGTCCTCGTGTTCGGTGAGGACGTCGGCCGAAAGGGCGGCGTTCACCTCGTCACCGAGGGGCTGCAAAAGCAGTTCGGCAACGACCGCGTTTTCGACACCAGCCTTTCCGAAGAAGGGATCATCGGACGCGCAGTCGGTATGGCGATCTCGGGATTGATGCCTGTCGCCGAAATTCAGTTTCGCAAATACGCCGATCCCGCCGCCGAGCAGCTGAACAACTGCGGTACGATGCGGTGGAGAACGGCCAATCGCTTTGCGGCGCCGATCGTCGTGCGAATGCCAGGCGGCTTCGGGAAGGACGTCGGCGATCCCTGGCACAGCCTCAGCGACGAGGTGCGCTTCGCGCACGCCTACGGCTGGCAGGTGGCGATTCCGTCGAACGCGTCCGACGCCGTCGGTCTTTTGAGAACCGCAATGCGCGGCGCCAACCCGACGATCTTCTTCGAGCACCGATCGCTGCTCATGACCAGCGACGGGAGCGCGCGGTACCCCGGGGACGACTATGTCGTGCCATTCGGATCCGCGAGGACGTTGCGCGAAGGAAAACGGGTCACGGTCGTGACCTGGGGTGCGTTGGTCCATCGGTGCGCCGAGGCAGCGGGCCGGTTCGCCGACGACGACGTCGAGCTGCTCGATCTCCGATCGATTGCGCCCTGGGATCGCGAGGCGGTGCTCGCGTCCGTGAAGAAAACCGGACGATGCGTCATCGTTCACGAGGACAATCTCACCGCTGGGTTCGGTGCCGAGATCGCCGCACGCGTCGCGAAGGACGCCTTCTGGTATCTCGACGCACCGGTGGACCGAGTGGCGGTCGAAGACATCCCGATGCCCTACCATCCGATCTTGCTCGAGGCCGTCTTGCCGAGCGTCGATGTCATCGCCGAGCGAATCGCGGCGACGCTGCGTGCGTAGCCCGGGTTCGACGGACCTCCGTTTCCTCTCCCGCGCCCCGCTCGTCCAGGCTTCAAATGGCGGCCCCTTTTTTCTTCGCGACCGGAATCGAGAATAGCTACCCGACGCTTGCGACAGGCGCGCGCATCGACCAGATGGCGAAGTCGGGACACTACACACGTTGGCGAGAGGATTTTGCTCTCGTGCGCGAGCTCGGGCTCGATGCGTTGCGCTACGGGCCAGCGTACTACATCACGCACGCCGCGCCCGACCGATTCGAGTGGGACAGTTGCGACGCGCCGATGGAGCATCTGCGCACCTCGGGCATCGAGGTCATCGCCGATCTCTGTCACTTCGGCGTGCCATCGTGGCTCGGCGGATTTCAAGATCCGGCATTCCCCGTCTTGTTCGCGCAGTATGCTCGCGCGTTCGCGCGGCGCTATCCGTGGGTGCGCTATTACACTCCTGTCAACGAGATCTTCATCTGCGCCTCATTCTCCGCCATGCTCGGTTGGTGGAATGAATGCGAAACGAGCGACGCGTCGTTCGTGCGCGCGATCCGAAATCTGTGCATGGCGCATGAGCTTGCCGTCGAAGCGATTCTCGCGGAGCGCGCCGACGCAGTCTTCGTTCAGAGCGAATCCATCGAGCACTTCCACGCGGCCGGGAAGCTCGCGTCGGCCGAAGCGGATCGCTTGAATGGCATCAAGTACCTCTCGCTGGATCTCACGCTCGGACGAGAATTGGCCCCGGGAATGGCGGGCTTCCTCAACCGCAATGGCGTCACGTCGAACGACTTGAGCTTTTTTCGTGAGCGCCGCGCCGTCGGACAGCGATGGCTCGGGCTCGACTATTACCCGACGTGCGAACACCGCGTGTCGTCGACGGGCCGCCGGACCACCGCTCGCACCGCGCGCGGTCTCGAATGCTTGGCGCGCGAGTACTACCACCGCTATCAGATCCCGCTCTTCCATTGTGAGACCAACCGCGTCCCGCGATTCGCCGAAGCGTGGCTCGACGAGCAATGGAATGACGTGATGTCGCTCAGACGGTCTGGGATTCCAGTCCTCGGGTTCACCTGGTATTCGCTCACCGACCAGATCGATTGGCAGCACGCGCTGCGCATCGAGCGCAACGATCTTCATCCCGTCGGTCTGTACGATCTCGATCGCAAAATCCGGCCAGTCGGCGTTGCCTACCGAACACTCGTGGCGCGCGCAAAGGCGATGACGATGACGCCGCAGATCCTGGGAACTCCGGCGATCGCGTAAAACCCGGCGCTGCGAACGGGTACGCGCCTTGCTTTCCGCTCGGGTCCCCGCGTTCGAGTCGATGACGCGGTGAACTGAGCACGTTGCGATGTCTGGCGCCCGAGCATCCGAGGGGCGCCCATCGACAACTGACCCGAGGAGAGCCTCTATGACACGTCATGGTTTCGGCGCCGCGCGTTCGGCGACGACCATCGATCAGGACGTCGGATTGATCGTACACAGTCATCTTCGCTGGGACTTCGTCTGGCAACGACCGCAGCAACTGCTGTCGCGCATGGCAGCGACGAACCCGGTCCTGTTCATCGAAGAACCCATCATCCGCGCCGACATCAGCGCGCCGACGCTCGATCTCACGCCGGTGTATCGCGGCGTGACGCGCGCGGTTCCGCTGATACCGACGGCAATGGATCGCGGTTATGACGCCAACATCGCGCAGGTTCGAACGCTTGTCGACGCGTTAATCGGCTCGCCCGAGATGGCGCCGCGGTTTCAACGCGTCGTCCAGTGGTTTTACACACCCATGCCCGCGTCCGCGATGCTCGGCGCGTTCAACGAAGTTGCGGTCGTGTATGACTGCATGGACGAGCTGGCGCAATTCAGATTCGCGCCAGGCGACATCGGCGCGCGCGAACGGCAGCTTTTGTCGCAAGCCGATGTCGTCTTCGTCGGCGGGCACGAGCTCTTCAAATCCAAGAAGCGATATCACCGCAACGTGCATTTCTTCGGCTGCGGTGTCGACGCCGCTTATTTCGGCACTGCTCGCCTTTCCGAGACTGTCGTGCCGGACGACGCCGCGAGCTTGACTCACCCCGTGTTCGGATATTTCGGCGTGATCGACGAACGACTCGACTATGGCCTGATTGGCTCACTGGCCGAATCTCGTTCGGACGCGACCATCCTCATGATTGGGCCGCTCGCGAAGGTCGATCCGCGCGAGCTTCCGAGCGCGCGAAACATCGTTTGGCTCGGCCAGCGACCGTATGCCGATCTGCCGCGGTATGTGAAGGCGTTCGACGTCTGCCTCATGCCGTTCGCCTTGAATCCGGCAACGGAGTACATCAACCCGACGAAGACGCTCGAGTACATGGCGGCGGGTAAGCCGATCGTGTCGACGGCCATCGCCGACGTCGTTCGCAACTTCTCGCCGATCGTGCGCATCGCGCGCAGCGCCGACGAGTTCGTGAGAGCGGTTTCCGACTCCGCGCTGGATCCCGACGAGTCGATCATCGAGGCAGGTCTCAAGCGCGTGGCAACGGCGAGCTGGGAGTCGATCGTCACGCGAATGCGCGAGATCATCAGCGAGGCGATCGTGTGCGACGCTGCGAGCCCCGATGACGTCGACGCGAACGAAGCCGGCGATCTGGCGGACGATCGCACACCGGGTTGGCGACGACGCACGCACACGAATCGAGCTTCGGATCACACGCCCGAGGCGGGCGGCGCTTGGCCGTGACCCACGCGGGCGCCCCACTCGAGCTGTGGGTCGGCATCGAGTGCACGTGCAACCGAGTCGGCGACAACTTCATTGATCAACTCGAGAGCGGCGGTCACGACCATCGTGACTCCGATCTCGACCTGCTCGCTGATCTCGGCGTCCGGACGGTGCGCTACCCTTTGCTTTGGGAGCGCACGGCGCCGGACGGCGTGAACGAGGCTCGATGGGAATGGGCCGACCGCCGTCTCGCGGGACTGCGCGCGCGCGGCATCGAGCCCATCGTCGGGCTGTTGCATCACGGGAGCGGTCCGCGCTACACATCTCTCCTCGACCCGGAATTCGCCGACAAGTTTGCGGCGTATGCCGCCGCGGTTGCCCGTCGCTATCCATGGATCACGCGGTACACGCCAATCAACGAGCCGCTGACGACGGCGCGATTCAGCGCGCTGTACGGCCACTGGTTTCCCCACGCGCGCGACGACCGGTCCTTCGCGCGCGCGATTGTGAACGAGCTGCGCGGAATTCAGCTCGCCATGCGCGCCATCCGCGACGTCAATTCGAACGCGGTTCTCATCCAGACCGAGGACCTCGGAAAGACGTACTCGACGCCGCGGCTGGAGTATCAAGCCCAATTCGAGAATGAGCGTCGTTGGTTGACGTTCGATGCGCTGTGCGGCGCGTGGGATCACGAGAGCACGATGTGGCGATTTCTCCGATGGGCGGGCATCGCGGAGCGGGAGCTGGAACAGCTGCGCGCCGAGTCGTCGAAACCCGACGTCCTCGGCATCAATCACTACGTGACGAGCGAACGCTTTCTCGACGAGCGGCTCGACCGCTATCCGCAGGCGGCACACGGCGGCAACCAGAGCGATGTCTACGCCGATGTCGAGGCCGCGCGCGTTCTCGCCGACGGGTGCGGCGGACCGCGGATGGTGATGGCGGAGGCTTGGAAGCGATATGGCCTGCCGATCGCGCTCACGGAGGTACACATCGGCGCGACGCGCGAGGATCAGCTTCGATGGCTGCACGAAGCATGGTGCGCTGCACGAGAAGCGCGTGAGACCGGAGCCGACGTTCGTGCGGTGACGGCATGGTCCCTGTTCGGCGCGTTCGATTGGCATGCGTTGGTGACGCGTTCCGACGGACACTACGAGCCGGGTGCGTTCGACGTGCGCGGACCGTCTCCGCGGCCGACCGCCGTCGCGGCGATGATACGTGCTCTCGCTCGCACCGGGCACTACGAGCACGCTGTCCTTCACACTCCCGGATGGTGGAAGCGCGCCGATCGCCTCCAGTATCGGACGGTCGACGAACGAACGGAGCAGGAATTGTCGCCGGAGCTCTCACGCGGCGCCTCGCGCGGCCGACCTCTGCTCATCACCGGAGCTACCGGGACATTGGGCCGAGCGTTCGCACGAGCGTGCGACGAGCGCGGAATCCCGTATCGCCTCACCTCTCGGACCGAGATGGACATCGCCGACCCGGCGTCGGTCGAGTCCATGCTCGATGCGACCGAACCGTGGGCGATCATCAATACCGCCGGCTATGTGAGAGTCGACGATGCGGAGCACGAGCGAGACATATGCTTCCGCGAGAATCGCGACGGAGCGGCGAATCTCGCGCGCTCGTGCGCGCGGCATGGGGTTTCGCTGCTGACGTTTTCATCCGACCTCGTGTTCGACGGCGAGCTCGATCGGCCGTACGTCGAGCGAGACGAGCCGCGGCCGCTCGGCGCCTACGGATCGAGTAAGGCAGAGGCCGAGTGTGCGGTCCTCTCCGAGCTTCCGGATGCGCTGGTGATCCGTTCGAGCGCGTTCTTCGGTCTGCACGACGAGCACCACTACATCGCGCACGTGATGCGAGCTCTCGGTGCGGCGCTGCCACTCGCGGCGCCGCACGATGAGATCGTGTCTCCGACGTTCGTTCCGGACCTGGTGTCGGCGTCGCTCGATCTTCTGATCGACGGCGAGCGCGGGATCTGGCATCTCGCGAATCAGGGCGCGACGTCGTGGGCGGACCTGGCTCGGGTCGCGGCGGAGCGCGCGGGGCTCGACGCATCGCTCGTAATACCGTGTGCAGGCGCGGCGCTCGGTCGCCCTGCTCGGCGTCCTCGATACAGCGTTTTGGGCAGCGGGCGAGGACGCCTGATGCCGCCGCTCGAGGACGCGATCAATCGATACTTCGCGGCACGCGAGACGTGCATGCAACCGGCCTAGGAGTTGTCGTGGCAGCAAACAAAATCGTCATCATCGGCGCCGGTCCAACCGGACTCGCGGCCGCGTACCGTCTCCGCGAGCTCGGATACGAGAACTTCTGCGTCCTGGAAGCGTCGACCCACGTCGGCGGCCTCGCCTCGTCCGAGACGAGCGCGAACGGCTTCACGTACGACATCGGGGGCCACGTTCTCTTCTCGCATTACGAGTACTTCGATCGGCTCTTCGACAAGCTCCTCGGCGACGAGTTTCAGGAGCTGAAGCGCGAATCGTGGGTCTGGATGTTCGACCGGTTTCTTCCGTACCCGTTTCAGAACAACGTCAAATACCTGCCGCCTCCCGTCGTTCTCGAATGTTTGCTCGGATTGATCGAAGCGCAGAAGCAGCCGGCCGATCTCTCGCGATTCAAGAACTTTGAAGAGCTCATCTACGGCGTCTTCGGCAAGGGCATCGCCGAGCACTTCATGATGCCGTACAACTTCAAGGTCTGGGCGCATCCGCCGTGCATGATGAACAAGGAATGGATCGGCGAGCGAGTGTCCGTGGTGGACATCAAGCGAGTGCTCGGGAACGTCATACTCGACCGGGACGAGTCGACCTGGGGACCGAACGCGACTTTCAAGTATCCGCGGTACGGCGGCACCGGTGGAATCTTCGAGCGAATGCGGCCCTACGTCCAAGACCAGCTGCGGCTGAATTCAGCAGTCGTGGCCGTCGATCCAACTCGGAAAGAAGTGATCCTCTCGGACAACTCGCGAGTCGAGTACGACATTCTGATGAGTACGATCCCGATGGACCTCCTGGTCGGATCGCTCGTTGGGGACGTGCCCGACGACGTCGACAATGCCGCCGTGAAGCTTCGCCATTCGGGTTCGTACATCGTCGGCGTCGGAATCAACCAGCCATGTCCGTCGAATAAGAACTGGATGTACTTCCCGGAGCCGAACTGTCCCTTCTATCGCGTGACGTATCTGTCGAACTATTCGCCAGACGTCGTCCCCGACCCGGAGAGGCAGTACTCGCTCCTCTGTGAGATCTCGCGGTCTCCATTCAAGCCTGTCGACAAGGAGTCCGTGGTCCAAGAAACGATCGACGGATTGATCAACACGAAGCTCATCTCCGAACGCGACGTCGATGACATAGTCGACGTCCATGTGATCTCACGCGACTATACATATCCCATCCCGAGCGTCGAGCGCGACGGCGCTCTCGCCGCCATCCACCCGTATCTCGAGTCGCACGACATCTACTCTCGCGGACGGTTCGGAGCGTGGAGATATGAAGTCGGAAACATGGACCACTCGGTTGCGCAGGGCGTCGAGTGGGTCGATCGCATTCTTCTCGGCAAAGTCGGCGACGAGCTCACGTATCGAGCGAAGCGCGGTTGTTGACGGGGCGAGCCGGGCCAAGAGCTCGATGACGTCCCGGTCATGCAGCTGCTGTTGTCGCGCAAGAGACTGACCGCCTGTCGCATGCGGGGACGCTTCCTCGACGTCGGGCTTCCCGATGGCTATTCCGACGCGAACGAGCTACTGGGGCCCTCTAGATCGCCTTGAAGTGCTCGAACGGTTGCCGGCACGAGTTGCAAAACCAGATCGACTTGCAGGCCGTCGACCCGAAGTGACTCTTTTCGACCGTATTTAGAGATTTGCAATAAGGGCAGCGCAGCAGATCCGCACGGCGCCGAAGCGTGATCAACGCCTCGGGCTCGGCGCGACCCGGAGGCGCGATCCCGTATAACTCGAGCTTTTCGCGCCCGGCAGCCGAGATCCAGTCGGTTGTCCACGCAGGCGAATAGGTCGTCCGAATCTCGACCGGGCCGATTCCCTGCTCCTCGAGCGCGGAGCGGATGCTCTGCTCGATCTCGCGCATCGCCGGACAGCCCGAGTACGTCGGGGTGATCGTCACGACGACGCCGCGTTCGGTCGATTCGGCGTCGCGCACGATGCCGAGATCGACGACGCTGAGCACCGGGACCTCCGGGTCCATGACCGTCTCGAGCAGCGCGAACAGCTCGTCGCGCGACGGAGACGCTCGCTTTACCACGACGCCCCCGGATGCGACCGAGCGACGATCTGCATCTCCGACAACATGTGGCCGAGGTGCTCGGTGTGTTTGCCTTCGCGTCCGCCGCGCTGCATGTAGCCCGTTTTCGGAATCGCCAGCGTCGCCTCGTCGAGCACGCGAGAAACCTCCGCGTTCCACCGGTCGCTCAACGTGCTGGGATCGACGCCCAGTCCCGACGCGGCGACCTCGCGATCGACGTCATCGGCCATGAACAGCTCGCCGGTGTATCGCCACATGTCATTCAGAGCGTCCTGTACCCGTGCGTGGCTCTCGCCAGTGCCGTCGCCCAGCGTGATCACCCACTCCGCGCAATGGCGGACGTGATAGCGCGACTCTTTGACCGCTTTTGACGCGATCCCGGCAAGGTCGGCGTTGGACGAGCGCGTCAGGCCTTCCATCTGCAGCAATGAGTAAACGCTAAACAGATATTGGCGAACGATCGTAAACCCGAAATCTCCTTTCGGAAGCTCGACGATCAACGCATTGCGAAAGTCGATCCCATCGCGGAAATAGGCGAGGGCATCCTCCGATCGTCCCTTTTTCTCCGTTTGCCCGGCGAGCTTGAGCAGAAGCGTCGCTTCGCCAATCAGATCGAGCGAGATGTTCGCGAGCGCAATGTCCTCCTCCAGGATCGGGCCATGACCGCACCACTCGGACACCCGGTGGCCAAGCACGAGCCGGTCGTCGCCGAGTCGGAGGAGGTACTGGAAGAACGCGGGTGCTGTCATCGCCGATTAGACTCGAACGCCGCGTGGAGTCTTGTAAAACTGCGGATGACGGTATGGCTTGTCGTTGCCGGGGTCGAAGAACGGCCCCATGTCCTCCGGCGTCGAGGCGGTGATCGATTCGCTCGGCACCACCCAGATGCTCACCGCCTCGCCGCGCCGGGCGTAGACGTCGCGTGCGTTCTGAAGGGCCATCTCCGCTGAGACAGCGTGGAGGCTGCCGGCGTGCTCGTGCGCTTCACCTTTTGGCGGCTGAACAAAGACTTCCCACAGCGGCCACTGTGAATCGGACGGTGCGGCTCCGCTGCTCGTGCTGGTTGTGCTCGAATCGCGCAAATCAGTCATGATCGTGAAGACGGCGGCTTCTCAGCCGCCGTGTTTCGAGAGAGGTCACGCCGCTTCGGACGATGACCGACGTCGTTTTTCCGCGTGCGCGGTCGCTGCCGCACGAACCCATTCGCCTTCGTCGTGCGCTTTGCGTCGCGCGTCGAGACGCTCGCGATTGCAGGGGCCATCGCCTTTCACCACGCGCCAGAACTCGTCCCAATCGATCTTGCCGAACTTCCAGTTGTCCGTCTCGGCATCGAACTGGAGGTCGGGGTCGGGCAGCGTGAGGTCGATCGCCTTCGCCTGCGCCACCGTGAGGTTGACGAAGCGCTGGCGCAGCTCATCGTTGCTCTTTCGCTTGATCCCCCAGCGCATCAGCTCATCGCTGTTCGACGACTCGGAGTCGTGCGGGCCGAACATCATGAGCGACGGCCACCACCAGCGATTCACCGCATCCTGCGCCATCGCGCGCTGATCAGGGGTTCCGGCCGCGAGCGTCGCCATGATCTCGTAACCCTGGCGCTTGTGAAAGTTCTCTTCTTTGCAGATGCGAACCATGGCGCGCGCGTACGGGCCGTACGACGCGTGCGCGAGCATGGTCTGATTCACGATCGCCGCGCCGTCGACGAACCAGCCGATGCACCCGATGTCGGCCCACGTCAGCGTCGGATAGTTGAAGATGCTCGAGTATTTCGCCGTACCATTCAGCAATTGCTGAATGAGCTCGTGGCGATCGATGCCGAGGGTTTCAGTGCCGCAGTAGATGTACAGCCCATGGCCGGCTTCGTCCTGCACCTTCGCGAGAAGGGAGGCCTTTCGCCGAAGACTCGGCGCGCGGGTAATCCAATTACCTTCGGGCAGCATGCCGACGACCTCGGAGTGCGCATGTTGTGACATCATGCGCGTCAGCTGCTTGCGATATCGCTCGGGCATCCAGTCTTTCGGTTCGATGGATTCGCCGCGCGCGATGCGTGCTTCGAACTCGGCCAGTCGTGCCGATTCGTCGGGCGACGCAGCTTGAGGGGATTGGCCTGCCATCTCGTCACTCCGGATAGATGGACGAATGACTTAGCGTGTCATTCAGATGTTGAAATCTAGTCTCTAGCCAACCTCAACGGATAGATTTTCGTGTCGACTCAACTACGGCTGGTACGCATGCGTTCTCGTCTGTTGCTCGTCGTCGTCGCGGCGCTCGCGACGCACGCCTCGCCGATCTATGCGCAAAGCGATCACCTGGCCGGCGGCCTGACTGAGGGCGACTATGTTCGCGTCAGCGCGGGCGTCACGAATCCGATCAACCCGCAGGGTGGGTTCCGTGATTGGAAGAGCGGCACCGGCGTGAACCTCTCGTGGGAGAATTGGCAGCAGGGAGACAACGGCGTCGGCCGGCTCGGAATCTCGTTCGCCTTCGGCTACAGTGCGCTGCCTCTCGACGAGACGAAGTTCCTCGGCGACTTCACGCCGCTCTCCGGAAACAAGGTCACGAGCGCGTCGGCGAGCAACGGAAGTCTCTTCGAGCTCAACACGGGTCTGCACGTTCGCATTCCAGCCCCCTTGCTCGTTCCGACGATCCGCTTTGGCCTCGGCTACATCGGCTGGCGTCCGGCGAAGATCAGCTATACCGACGTGACCGGAGCGGCGGGAACGACGAAACAGCAAACGCGAAATGGCGCCGAGGTCTCGATCGGCGCCGGCCTGGAGCGGTACTTCGCCGAACGGTTCGGAATCTTCGGCGAGGCCGATTACGTGTATGGCTTCACGAGCCTGGGCCAGAGCTCCGCGGTTCCGGGCAGCATCTGCGCGAGCAACGGCTGCGACGTCCTCAAGAACACGAGCGTCACGACCTTGCGCGGCGGATTGAGCGTCAAGATAAAGTAAACATTCTCTCATACAATTTCTTGAATGCCTGAGCACCAGCCGCTCGCGGACGGCGGGACCGTCTCGTCATTTGTAGCCGATGGGATCGCGGACGTCGCGTTTGGCCACCCCAAAAGCAACTCCCTTCCGTCGACGGTGTTGTCCGCGTTGGCGAAGGAGATCGCCACGGTCGGGGCGCGCGACGACGTACGCGTCGTCGTGCTGCGCAGCTACGGCGCCGGTCCGTTTTGCGCCGGAGCGTCCTTCGACGAGCTCGTCGCAATCTCCGACGAGAAGACCGGCAAGGAGTTCTTCATGGGATTCGCGCGCGTCATCCTCGCGATGACGCGCTGCCCGAAGCCGATCGTGACGCGAGTGCAGGGGAAGGTTGTCGGCGGAGGGGTCGGAATCGTCGCCGCCTCCGACTATGTCCTGGCAGTCGACAACGCGTCGCTTCGGCTCAGCGAGCTCGCCGTCGGCATCGGTCCGTTCGTCGTTGGGCCGGTCATCGAGCACAAGATCGGCGTCGGTGCCTTCGGTGCGATGGCGATCGATGCCGCATGGCGCGATGCGGAGTGGGGTCAGCAACACGGATTATACGCGAAGCTCTTTCCAAACCTGGCGGGGCTCGATAGCGTCGTCGACGAGATGCCGAGGTCGCTCGCGTCGAGCAATCCGGAGGCGCTCGCGCGCATCAAGCAAATTGTTTGGGCGAAGACCGAGAATTGGCCTGAGCTCCTCGAGGAGCGTGCAGCGATGAGCGGAACGCTCGTCCTGTCGGACTACACACGAGCCGCGATTTCCAAATTCAGAGCGCGATAAAACTCGCGTTCGATCCGTGACCGAGAACCCCGCCTCCGAAAGACCACTCGATTTCGCCGCGGCGCTCGCGGGGCAGTACGACATCGAGCGCGAGATCGGACGCGGCGGCATGGGCATAGTCTATCTCGCGCGCGACACGCGGCTCGACCGGCGCGTCGCGATCAAGACGCTGCCGCCGCACCTCGCCAACGATCCCGTCGTCCGCGAACGCTTTCTGCGCGAAGCGCGGACGGCCGGCGCGCTCTCGCATCAGAACATCGTCCCGATTCACCGCGCGGATGACATCGGCGGGCATGTCTTCTTCGTCACGGGTTCGTCACTGCGGAACCCCGGATTTTGACGCAGAGCCGCAGAGAGCGCAGAGGACTGCGCAACAGCGAAGAAACCTTGATAAAAAAACCAAGACACGTTCCATAACGTGTGCGGGCCTCAGCGTTCCCTGCCCTTTTGGTCTTCTCAGTTTTCGTCTCGGTCTTCTCGGCTTTCCGTTTTCCTCTGCGTCCTCTGCGTCTCTGCGTCAAAATCCGGGGTTCCGCTCTTCCGATGGCCTGCGATGAGGACGAAGGTCAATCCTGAAGCTCGGCGAGGTCCTTGAAGAGCTCGAGCGCATCAGGATTCGCTAATGCATCGGCGTTCTTCACCGGCCGGCCGTGCACGATGTCGCGAACGGCGAGCTCCGTGATCTTTCCGCTGATCGTCCGCGGGATATCGGCGACCTGAATGATCTTCTTCGGGACGTGATGCGGGCTGGCGTTGTTCCGGACCTGCGCGCGGATCTTGTCCTTCAGCGCGTCGGTGAGAACTTCGCCTTCCGGCAGCCGCACGAAGAGAACGATGCGAACGTCCGTGCCGGCGGAGCTTTCGATGTCCTGGCCGATCACGATGCTCTCGATGATCTCGGGAAGCTGTTCGACCTGGCGATAGATCTCGGCCGTTCCGATGCGCACGCCGCCCGGATTGAGCGTCGCGTCGCTTCGCCCGTAAATGATCATCCCGCCGTGCCTCGTGATCTCCGCCCAATCACCGTGGCGCCAGACGTTCGGATAGACGTCGAAGTACGCGGCTCGGTACTTCGCCCCGTCGGGATCATTCCAGAACGCGACCGGCATGCTCGGGAACGGCGCGGTGCAAACCAGCTCTCCCTGCTCTTCAACGACCGACCTGCCGTGTGAGTCGAAGATCTCGACTCGCATCGCGAGCGCGAGCGCCTGGAGCTCGCCCCGCCACACCGGACCGGTCGGATTGCCCCCGGCGAAGCACGAGATGATGTCCGTTCCGCCACTGATGCTGCTGAGCCGAACGTCGCGTTTCACGCTCGAGTACACGTAGTCGAAGCTGTGGGCGGCGAGCGGGCTGCCCGTCGACAGGATCGCCTGCAGCGACGACAGATCGTGCGTCTCCATCGGCGCAAGCCCTTCCTTCTGCGCGAGCGCGAGCCATTTCGCGCTCGTTCCGAAGACGGTGATCTTCTCCTCGGCGGCCATGTCCCAGAGAATCGGCCGACGTCGAAGGAGCGCGGCGCCGTCGTACAGGACGATCGTCGATCCGAGCGTCAGCGCAGAGACGAGCCAGTTCCACATCATCCAACCGCACGTCGTGAAGTAGAACACCCGATCGTCGCGCGTCAGGTCGGTATGAAGCCCGAGCTCTTTCAGATGTTGGATGAGCGTTCCGCCCGCGCCATGCAGCATGCACTTCGGCAGTCCGGTCGTGCCCGACGAGTACATGATGTACACGGGGTGATCGAACGGCAGTTGCGCAAACTCGAGCGCGGGTGCCGGTCCGCCGCGCGGAACGAAGTCGCCCCATCGCACAGCCCCGCGGATGTTCGAGACATCCGGCGTCGCGTTGATATACGGCAGCACGACGATTCGCTCGAGCGACGGAATACGCTCGGCGATCTCGGCGACGCGCTCGAGACACTCGATCTCTCGTCCCGAGTAGAGGTAAGCGTCCGTGCAGAACAACACGCGGGGCTCGATCTGGCCGAAGCGATCGAGGACGCCGTTCGCGCCGAAGTCGGGCGAGCAGGACGACCAGATGGCGCCGATGCTCGTCGTCGCAAGCATCGCGATGACCGTCTCGGGCAGATTCGGCATGAACGCCGCGACTCGGTCGCCGACGCCGACACCCATTCCGCGCAGTGCGGCCGCGACACGCGCGACGTCATCGGCTAGCTCGCGAAACGTGAGCCGGCGCTGGACGCCACTCTCGTTCCACGAAATAATCGCGTCTCTATCGTCGCGATATCGAAGCAGATTCTCGGCGAAGTTGAGACGCGTCTCCAGGAACCACTTCGGTCCGAGCTTCGGATCCGGCGGCGCGACGCGGTCGCGACCGAGGAGGATGGTCTCGGTCGGCGAATCCGGACCGCCGCTCGACGCAACGACGCCGAAGAACCGCCAGACCTCGGCCCAGAACATCTCCGGATTGCGGACCGACCAATCGTGCAGCGATTGGAAATCGCGAATCGATTGGTCGGACGTCCGAGCGCGAACCTGCGCCATGAATGCGGTCAGGTTCGCGCGTTCGATCTGCTCGGGCGACGGCGCCCAAAGCGGCTGCTCGGTCATCGACGACGACAGCGAGCTATGGACGCTTCGACGGTGCCGAGACGTGCGACGTATCGTTCGTGAAGCGCGGGGTCTTCGGGCATGTCATCGCCCAACCCTTTTCGTCGTTGTTGTTGCCGCGGCCACCAGCCGGCGCGGCACCTCGCCCGCCCGACAGCTCAGCGCTCAGCGCGGCACGGCCACTCGGCGCGCCACGACCGCCGCCGCGGCCGCCGCGCCCGCCCGAGAGATCGGCGCGTTCGCGTGTGATGAACGTCGGATCTTCCGACGCGAGATACGCGAGCATGGCGACGATCGTCGCGTTTCCCTTCAGGTCGTCGAAGACGATCTTGTCGAAGCTGTCGCGGTTCGTGTGGTGCGTGTACGTCCCGTAGTCCCAACCAAGTGAGCTGAGGCCGAACGCCGGGGCGCCGTAGCAGTCGAAGGACGCGTTGTCGGTCCCGCCGGTCGCCGGACCGCCGACGCCGCTGTAGCGGATCTGATCCTGGAATTCCTTCGGGAGCTTCGCGAGCCACGCCTGCATGTGCGTCCCGGCGTCCGGCAACCCGACGCCGGACGTGCTCACGATGCGACCGGTGCCATTGTCCTGGTTGAACGAAGCCTGCAGGCCGCGAACGATCTCGGGATGGTCATACGCGTACGCGTGCGAGCCGTTGAGCCCCTGCTCCTCGCCCGGCCAGTGACCGACCATGATCGTCCGCTTCGGATGAGGATACGCCAATTTGAGAATCCTCATGGCTTCCATCATCGTGATGGTCCCCGTTCCGTTGTCCGTCGCGCCCTGGGACCCGTCCCACGAGTCGAAGTGCGCCGACAGGAGCACATACTCGTTCGGCTTCTCCGACCCCCTGATCGTCCCGATCGTGTTGAACACCGGAACTTCGCCCATCGACTCGGACTGCGCGTTCACACGAAGCTCCGGCCCCTGCTTCTTTTCCGTGAGCCGATAGAGAAGCCCGTAGTCTTCGCAGCTCATCGCGATGCCGAGGGCGCTCTTGTTCTTCGTGTCGTAGACGGTGTAGGTGCCCCACGCGCCGCTGAGCGGATTCGCGAAGTTCGACACGATGACGCCGGCCGCGCCGGCCTTCTCGAGACGGAGACCGAGGTTTCCGGTCGGATTGCCGGCGGTGACGGGATAGCCGGTGTTGCGAATGCGCGTCGTCCAGTCGCTCACGAGCTTGACGATGGTGGTGTCCATCTTGGCCTTCGACGCCGGCGTCGCCTGCGCCTGCCATTCGTCTTCCGGACGACACGTCGGGTACGCGGCGGAGATCAAGACGAACTTCCCCTTCACGGCGGGCAGCCACTTCACGAACTCGTTGCTGTCGGCGACCATCGGCAGAATAACAGTCGTTCCGACGACGTCCCTGCCGTTCGTGCTCGGACTATAGCCGAGCGTCGTCGCCTCGAGCGAGCGGACGCGCGGCTTGATGAGATCGATGTGGCTGACGCCGCGACGCCATCCACGCCACGTGCCGTACCGCTCGCGCTTCGCGTCGATGCCCCACGACTTGTACGTCTTGATGACCCAATCGCTCGCGAAGTTGCCCTGCGGCGTTCCCGTCAAGCGCGGTCCGATCGAGTCGAAGAGCGTTTGCGCAAGGTCCCACGTGTGGGAGCTGTCCATGCCGATCGACCACATGCGCTTGATCACCGGATCGGTGTCTTGCGCGGCGAGCGGCGCGATCGAGGCAGCGACCATCGCCGAGCCGAGCGCGAAGGCGAACAGAGGCTTCTTCATACGATCTCCAAGTCCGAGTTGGGGCATCGAGAACGCCCTTTCCGTCATCCCGAGCGCAGCGAAGGATGGCTCGCGAACACCCACTACCGCAAACGCGGATTCGTCGTACGGGGCGCTTTCTCACACTGTGGCCACGCACGCGGACCACCGAACCCGCCGCGGCGACCACCGGCGTCCGGCGCGGCGTTGCCGTTCGCGGCGGCAAACGCCGCGCGCGCCGAATCCGGATTGATCCGCGTGATCAACGTCGGATCCTCGGACGCGAGGTACGCCAGCGTCGCGACGAGCGTCGCATTCCCCTTCAGGTCGTCGAACACGAGCTTGTCGAACGTGTCGCGGTCCGTGTGCCATGTGTAGTTGTTGTAGTCCCACGAGAGCGCGCCAAGTCCGAACGCGGGCAATCCCGCGCATGAGAAGCTGAAGTCATCGCTCCCGCCGCCCGCCGGACCACCGACGCCGCCGTACTGCACCTGTGATTTAAGCTCCGCCGGGAGCTTGTCGAGCCATCCGCGAATGTGGACGTCCGCGTCGGGAAGCCCGGCCGCGCCCATGCGAATGACGCGGCCCGTGCCATTGTCTTGATTGAACAGCGCCTGCAGGCCCTTCATGATGTCCGGATGGTCTTCGCGGAACGCCGACGACCCGACCTCGCCTTCCTCCTCGCCGCTCCAGTGGCCGACGAGAATCGTGCGCTTCGGATGAGGATATGCCTGTTTGAGAATCCTCATGGCCTCCATCATCATCACCGTGCCGGTGCCGTTGTCCGTCGCGCCCGACGAGCCGTCCCACGAATCGAAGTGCGCCGACATCATCACGTACTCGTTCGGCTTCTCCGTTCCCGGAATGCGCGCGACCGTGTTGAACACCGGCTGCTCACCAAGGAGCTGCGCGTCGAGATTCAGCTTGAGCTGCGGGTTCTGATGGTTCTCCGCGAGACGAAACACGAGCCCGTAGTCCTCGCAGCTCAACGCGATCGTCGGCGCGCTCGTGTTGTACGTCTCGAAGATCTCCATCGTGCCCCAGCCGCCGGTACCGTTCGGCGCCCCGCCGCCAAAGCCGCCCCCTCGGCCGCCGCGTCCAGCACCGTCAGCCGCCGGGATTCGGAACGAGAGCTTCGGACGCGACGTGATCACGCCCGCGGCGCCCGCTTTCTCGAGGCGCATCCCCAGCGTGCCCCCGCCCAGCGCGAGCGAGTAACCCGTCCCGCGGACACCGCCGCCGCCCCGCTGCGCCGCCCATTCGGACTGCGTCGCGACCATCAGAGAATCCATACGAAGCGCCGACGCCGGCGTCGCGTTCTGCGTCCAATCTTCGGGCGGACGGCACGTCGGATAGGCGGCCGAGACCATCACGAGCTTGCCCTTCGCCTGCGGCAGCCATTGGACGAATTCCGTGCTGTCCCTGAACCGCGGCAGGATCACCACGGGCGCCGTGACATCCTTGCCGCCCGTTCCCGGGCTGTATCCAACCATCGTCCCCTCGAGCGACCGGACGCGCGGAGTCACGAGGTCGATATGCGACGTTCCACGCCGCCAGCCGCGCCACGTGCCGTACTGCTCGTTCTTCGCGTCGATGCCCCACGACTCGTACGTCTTCACGAGCCAGTCCTGAGCGCTCTTGAGATTCGGCGCGCCCATGAGCCTCGGCCCGAGCGAATCGAACAGCGTCTGGGCGAGCTGGTAGGTATGAGAGCTATCCATCCCGAGCGACCAGATCCGTTTGATGGTCGCATCGTTCGTCGGAAAGGTCTGCGCCGTTGCTATTTGCGCGGGAATCGCGATCGCGGCGCCGAGGGAAGCAACTGCCATGAGTCTGCGCATCGAGGCTCGAGGAAAGAGTGAAAGAGCAGAGACCGCCCTGAGTACGAAACGGGGAGGAGTCGCGTTGGGACCCCTCCCCGTTTCCCTGACACAAGTTTTAGGGGTTCTCACTGCGTCCCGTATCCCTTGAAGATGAGATCGAAGACTAGCGTGGAATTCGGCGGAACGCCGACGATTCCCGTCTCGTTGCCGTACCCGAGCGCCGACGGGACGACAATCAGCCGCTCTCCGTTCGGCATCATCCCCTGCATGCCTTCCTGGACTCCAGGCACCATGGCCGTGAGTAGTTGATTCACGGTGGAGACAGACCCCACGACCGACGCGTCCTTCAGAAACTCGATGTACGAGATCACGACCGGCGGCAAGCCGCTGAGCGGCACCCCCGAACCACCCACCAAATCCTTGTAGTAGGCACCACCCGGCGTTTTGGTCATCTTCGAAAAATCGATTCCAAACCCCGATGCGAACGTCTCGGTCAGCGGATCGGACGGCTGGTTCGATGTCTCGGTGCTCAGACTGCACGACGAGACGAGTGCGGCGGCGAGGATGAGAAGAAGTCGTTTCATGGCTGAAAGGTTGAGGCGTTATCGCACACGAACGAGCGCGAGTTGCACCGTGCTCGGAAGCGACTGGCCACTCGATGTCACGCTCACGAGCGCGTCCTGAGACGATGGAACCGAGAAGCGGAAGAAGGAAACGCCGTTCGCGACGAGCGTCGTGGACGACGTGACGTTGTCCGACAAAATTCTCGTCGCGAGCGGGAACGCAAGCGACGTCCCGCCGTTGGTCATCGCGCTTCGAAGATTCCAGCTCGGCTGCTGAAAGCGCGGATCGACGTTCGGCGCGTCGTCGTCGAGGAACACGGAGATCGCCCAGTCTCGCAGCATGGAATTTGGCGCCGCGCCGAGGGCCGCGGTGAGATTCGCGACGCCCGTCGCTTTCGTGTTCACGAGGCTGAACCAGAAGCTGTTCTCCTGCGACGCCGACGGCAGGTGATCCGCCGCAAAGCGCAGGAAATTCCAGATCGCGCCGCGCGTCGGAAGGTCGTCGTCGAAGATGTCGCTGCCGATCGGCGATTGCTGCTCCGTCCGGGCGAGGTAGGTCTTGTAGCGATTGAAGTTGTTGTTCTCGAACGTCGAGAACGCGGAGACGAACAGCGGATCGTTGAATCCACTCGCGTCGAGGTTCTGACGCGGTGCACGTCCCGACGAGCGGAAGAAGCCGAGCTCCTCCGCGATGTGCGAGAGACCTTCGTTCAGCCAGGCTTCTTCGGTCGCCGTTCCCGCGCCGTTGACGTACATGCGCCGCGAGGCGTTGATGAGATGCTGGTATTCGTGCGCGACAGTTCCGTTGGTGAACGTCACGACCTGCGACTTCGATCGCTTGTTGCCGTTGATCACTCCGTCGGGATCTGGCACGAGCAGATAGAACATCTCTGCGAAGTTGCTTCCGGCGCACGGTCCCGGAGACGCGGTCTTCGGAAACAAGTCGCGCGAGTAGAAGAGTCCCAGCACGACGCTCGACGCGCCTTGAGCGGTCTTCTCGTTCACCGCCCGAGTGAAAAACAGAATCTCGTGCCCGTTGTTGTCGATGTCGCTCGGCGCTCCGAACGCGGCGCGATCCATCGGATCGATGAGCGTATCGAAGGTGACGCCGATCGATCGATAGTCATCGTCGGAGAATCCGCCCGCCGGGTTCATCGTGTCCGCGACGACGATCGCCTTGTCGGTGATCGCGACCACCCGACCGACGCGCACGTCCGGATTGTCGCAGAAGTCGGTGAAATTCGCGTTCAGCTTCAGGATGTCACCGACGTTCGGAACCGTTTGAGCGAGCGCACCGGAGGCGATCAGATCGCGCCTCGCGCCCATCCAGGATCGCGCGCCGGCGATGCGCTTCGGCATCTCGGTCCGCTCTCGTTCGCGGAGGCGCGACTCGAAATCATCGTCGGGCACGAGCGTCGGAGTCGTCGTGAAGCTCGGCTGAATGGGACGCAGCGTCGTAACCGGGAACGACAGGGGCGCGATTCCCTGCCCATTGACCTCGATCGGAACCGTCGAGGTCGGAACGCTGGAGTTGTAGAACGGAACGAGCGCGTACTCGGAATTGGGACTCGATGCATGAACGCATACACCGAGGCCGGAGACGTCGGTCAGTACCTGACCGACATTCAGCTCGATGGCGGCGGCCGCGCCGGTACAAATCGACTGGCCGGCCACGAGAACCGTGATCAACGAGCTGTCGGCCTTGCCGCCAGCCGAAGCGACGATGTACGTCGAAGCTCCGCGCTTGAGCGCCCGAACGAGTCCGCTCGAGTCGACCGAAACCAGCGAGGGATCGCGAACGGTGAGCGTCGGCGGCGGTGTCGCGACGTTCCCGAATGCATCGAGGCTCTGGATCTTGAGCCGCGTCGTATCCGACCCGGGCAGCAGGCGGGCACTTGGCGGGCTGACAGAGATCGTCGTCACGGACCCTGCGAGTCCCGTCGCCTCGAACTTGACCGGCGTCGTGAGACCGGAGACTGTCGCCGTGACTTCGTTGGGTCCGACGATCGTTCCCAGCGTCCAGACCGCGCTGGCTTGGCCGGAGCCATCCGTCGTCGCCAGGCGCGGGGTGACCGAACCGTTTCCGAGGGTCACCGCAAATGCGACCGCCGCATTTTGCACCGGTCGTCCGCCCGCGTCAGTCACCTTCACCACGACGCCGCCGGAGACCGCGGTGCCCACCGTCGCGCTGCGAGAAAGACTCGCGCCGGCGTCGAGATGCGCCGGTGGTCCGCTGGACGGACCGGTGCCGTCGTGACCACACGCGGCAACGATAGATACAATAAGAATGGACTGCGTCCGACTATAGCGGCGCAGAAGGTGAGATCGCATCATCGCGTTTTCGAGAATCCAAGGATGGAACGGACCGGTTCCTTACCCCAGAACTCGCGCGGGTTCCAGATCGTCAACCAGACCTCACAATCGACTGCATGTAAATCCGACAAGACATTACCAGTCAGTCTCTTGCAGTCAACTCGCGAGAAGATACTCGAGCGCACTCGGCGAGCACCGCCGCGCCGATGAAGATGCTCGATTCGGCCGCTTGGAATGTCGGTGTGTGCGCCGGAATCACCGGGCCGTCCTTCTCTCGCGCCCCAATCCGGAGAAAGCACCCGGGCACCCGTTCCATATAATGGGCGAAGTCCTCACCAGCCATGTTCAGAAAGCCGAGTGGGACGACATTCGCCGCGCCGACGACGTTGTGCGCAGCAGTTCGCGCCCACGCCGTCGCGCCGGCTGGGTTCACGATCGGAGGAGTTCCGAGCTCCATCGAAACGCGAGCTTCGACATTGAAGGCGCCTGCAACGCTTTCAGTTACGTGCTTCACTTCGCGCAGCATCAACTCGCGTGAGGCCGGCTCGACGGCTCGCACCGTACCAGACAACGTCGCCCGATCGGGAATCACGTTCGACGCCGAACCCGCGTGAATCGTCCCGACGGTAACAACGCCGGGCGTTGCCGGATTGAGCTTTCTGGCGACGATCGTCTGCAGCGCCGAGATCACAGCAGCGGCAGCCACGATCGGGTCGCGGGATTCGTGTGGGCGGGCAGCGTGCGCTCCGCCACCGACCAGCTCGATCTCGAAGGTGTCCGCCGACGCGGCGAGCGGACCATCGTCGGCAACCACCTGACCGACGGAGAAGCGCCGATCGACATGGCCGCCGAAGATTGCCGAAACGTCGTCGAGCGCTCCGGTCTCGAGAATTGCGAGCGCTCCCTTCCCCGTCTCCTCGGCCGGCTGGAAGACGACGACGACGTCGCCGTCCGCGGGATTCGCGGCGAGTAGCGCGGCGGCGCCGACAGCCCACGTTGCATGGACGTCGTGACCGCAGGCGTGCATGACGCCCGGAACTGTCGACGCGAACGGGAGGCCGGTCGCCTCTTGAATCGGCAGAGCATCGATGTCCCCGCGAAGCGCGACGACCGGCGCCTTTCGGCTTCGACCGGGGATCCGTCCGACGACCCCCGTCGTCGCCACCCGCCGAACGTCTTCGACGCCAAGCGATCGAAGGGCGGCCTCGATCCGGCCCGCGGTCGCGTGCTCTCCGAAGGAGAGCTCAGGCTCACGATGAATCGCGCGACGTAGATCGATCAACCGCTCGCGCAGGCCGGCCGAGAAGCCAAGCGTCGACGGATCGGGAGCCTCCGTCATCTCGACGGCGCCCGTGGCTGGAGCTCTTCGTGGCGAACAGTGATCGAGTCGACGAAGTCCATGTCCACACTGACACCGATGCCGGGCTTGTCCCTCGGCACATGGACCATTCCTTCGTCGTCCATCGTCCATTCTGGCGAAACGATGTCGCGCGCCCAGTACCGCGAGCTTGGGCTGAGGTCGCCGGGCAGCGAGAAGTTCGGGAGCGACGCGAGAGCAACGTTGTGCGCTCGGCCGACGCCGCTCTCCAGCATGCCTCCGCACCACACCGGAATGCCGCTCTTCTGACAGACGTCGTGAATTCCCTTCGAGATCGTGAACCCGCCGACGCGCCCGGGCTTGATGTTGATGATCCGCCCCGCGCCGATCGCGATCATGTCTTCGGCCCGCTCGACGCTGATGATCGACTCGTCGAGGCAGATCGGCGTCGCGAGACGCTTCTGAAGCTCCGCGTGACGAATCAGGTCATCCCGGCTCAGCGGCTGCTCGATCATGATCAGGTTGAACGCGTCGAGCTCCGCGAGGTGCGCCGCATCCGCGAGCGTGTACGCGGAGTTCGCGTCCGCCATCATATGCACCGACGGGCCGAGCTCGTGGCGAACCGCGCGCACGTACTCAACGTCGGCGCCGGGCTCGATCTTCACTTTGACCTTGCGATAGCCCTGATCGAACGCCGCTCGGGCTCTCAGCGCGAGTGCGTCGGGGCTCGATTGGATTCCGATCGAGATTCCCGTCGGGACGCGATCTCGAGCGCCGCCGAGGAGGGCGGAGAGCGAAACGCGCTGTTGTCGCGCAACGACGTCCCAGCAACCCATTTCGATCGCGGCCTTTGCCATGTTGTGGCCGCAGATTCCGCGTTCGAACAACGCCGGCAAGTCGTCGGGCTTCGCGATCGGTTTGCCGAGGACGCGCGGCGCAAGCCACTCCCGCATCGCAAGCCACGCGGTGTCGATCGTCTCGGCACTGTAGTTCGGGTTCTCGCCGGCGACGCACTCCGACCAGCCGATCGTACCGTCGCCGTTTGCGAGCTCGAGCAAGCAGATTCGGCGCTCGTGCTCGACTCCGGACGAGATGCGGAAGGGCTCTTTGAGCGGAAGGCGAATCTCTCGGAGCGTGATGCGCTGCAATTCGATCATTGCGGTCGTCCGTTGGCCGCGGTACGCGGCGACTTGGTCATGAGGTAATAGCCGCGCTCCGTGTCGCGATCATAGGCGAACGCGCTCACCGCGTAGCCCGCGCCGAGCGACCAGACGAGCCCTCGGCGCACCGATTCGCGCCACGCCAGCGTACCGGGCGACCGGTTGAGCAGCTGTTGCTCGCCGTCGAGCGGCGCTTCGACGCGGAGGGCGTGCGGCAGGATCGACGCGCCTTCGGTCCCGTCGATCCAGTCGTCGCTCACGACCTGCGCGGAGATCGCATCGTCCGACGCGAGGACGCGCGCGGCTTCGCTCAACCGCTCTTCGATCTCGGCGTCGCGGGTCGGCCACGCGACGATGATACGGTCCGTTGGAACGCCGCCGTGCAGCGGGCTATCGGTGACGCCGTACATGTCGACGACGTACTCCGACACCCGAGCGCCAAGGCGGTTGAAGTTGAGATGCGCGTTGCGGGCGATGAGTGGGTCGAACGTCCAGTAGATGACGTCGCCGCCGATCTCTCGAACGAGCTTGCGCTGCGCTTCCTTGAGTCGGCGGCCAAGCCCGAGGTTTCTCGCCCGTGGCGCGACAGCGAGCATGTCCGACCAATGGACGACCTTCCCTCGCTCGACACCCGTCAAGCCGAAAACGAAGCCCAGCATTCCGCCGCTCGGCTCGAACGCGCCGAGCGCGATGCCGCCGACCCGCTGTGAGACTTTCAGAATGCTCTGGGGGACGACATCGGTGAAATCATCGCCCCACGTCGCGCGCTGTAGCGCGACACATGCGTCGCACTCTTCGCGTGTGGTGATCGGCCGGATTTCGACCGACGCGGGATCGAGCTCGGCGGCCGAGGATGGGCGCACCACTTCGACTACCACGGATTCGTCGCCGCGCTGAGGCCGATGAACCACGTACGTCCGGCGCCCGGCTCGTAGAATTTCGTCGCGGCGATCGTCGCGCCCGACGCATTCACGGCGACGGAGCTGATGTACTTCTTGTCGAACAGGTTCTGCACGCCGGCGACGGGAGACAGCCACGGCCGGCCGAACGCGGCGCGGCCGCCGATTCTCGCGTTGAAGATCGTGAAGTTCGGCGCCGCGGCTGCGTTCGCGTCATTCACGAAGACTTTGCTCTTCGAGGTGATTTCCCCGACCGCGAACGCATCTCGAATGTTGAGCGTCGCCGAGCCCTGAAGCTGCTGCTCGGGAATTCCCGGAATGGCGTTGCCCGCGTACTGCGCCGTTCCGTTTACGAAATCTCTAAAGCGGAAATGCGAATAGGCGTACGCCGCGGCCAGCGTGAGATGGTCGATGTCGGTGGCAAGCTGCACCTCGGCACCCTGACGACGCGTTTGCCCGGCGTTTCGGTAGTACGTGCGACCGTTGCCGCCCGGAACTTCGAAGGGAATGAGCTCGTCGCGCACCTCCGTGTCGAATAGCGCGACATCGTACTGCACTCGACTCACCGCGAGCCCTTTCCCGCCGACCTCGTACGTCGTCGAATACTGCGGCTTGAGGTCGCGATTGAGGCCGGCGCTGCCATCCGCTTGGTTCCCCAGCTCCGTCGTCGTCGGCGTCTCGAAGGCCGAGCCGACGTTCGCATAGACCGAGTGGAACGGCGAAAGGCGCGCGGCGAGACCAAACATCGGGCTCACGGCGTGAAGGTTTCGGATCCCCGAATCGTCGCGTCCGTCGCTGAGAAAGTGGTCGCGCAGCTGGAATTTGACCTGATCCGCGCGGACGCCGGCGGTCGCTCGGAGGATGCCGACGGTGAGCTCATCGCGGACGTACGGTCCGAAGCTCGAGACGATCTCGCGCTGATCGAGTTGAAGAATTCCCTTTTCCACCGTGATCGACGGACAGCTCGCGCTTACGGACGAGACGCCGTTGCAGTTCGCCCAGTTCTTCCGCGCGTCGCTAACCCACTGAGCGTCCGCGCCAACGCTGAACCGATTCGTGGTGTTGCCGACATTCCATGGAAGTGTGAAACGTCCGCTCGTACCGGACTGCACGCGGTCGACGCCGACGACTGCGAACGTCAGCGGGTTGAACAAGGTGCGCGTGCCGCCGTAGCCCTGAACGACGAACTCTCCGTCGTTGAAGATCGATCGATGCGCGGAGAGTCCGATCTGCACCTGATGGACGGCCTTTCGCGCTCGCTTCAGAATGGACTGCTTGTCGGCCTGCTCGGGCGCGCTGTCTGCTTGTGCGAGCGTCAACGCACCGGGGTTTTCGGCGACGGGCATGTCGAGCCCCATGCCGGTGAGCGTGAAGTCCGTCTTCGCGATCGTCGCGCTTCCGTGCACGAACGCGTTCGTCAAACGCTGATGCGCGTATTGGCGAAAGCCATCGCTCTGCGTGCGCCCGATGTTGCCTTCGTAGCCGAAGGGCCCTGTCGTTCCTCCGAACAGCCCGACGTAGCGACGCGTGTCGGCTGTTCCGGCCCACGAACGCGCCTGCACGGCGAACGGAACGTCGGGCGGCGCCGGCGATCGGAGATCGATGACTCCGCCGGCGGCATTTCCATATAGTGCGGCGGCAGCGCCGCGAAGCACCTCGACGCGATCGACCGATTCGAGATCGAGATAGTCGATCGGCGTTTGGCCATCGGGGAGCGTCAGCGGCATTCCGTCGCGAAGGATGCGAATGCTTCGCGCGCCGAACTGGGAGCGGGCACCGAACCCGCGAATCGAGATTCGCGTGTCTTGCGACGGATTCGTTCGATTCGCGATGGTCACGCCCGGAAGCTCGGACAGCGTCTGTTCGACGAACATGTGCGTCTGTCCCGGCAGCAGGCTGTCGGGGCGGATATTGCTGATGGCGTATGGAAGATCGAGCGGCGAGCGGCCGACGTCGCGCGTCACCGTGACGACCGGCGGGAGCTTTTTTGGAAGGGAATCCTGAGCGACGGCCGGAGAAAACGCGGCAAACGCGGCAAAGATGCCTGCAACAGTTCGGCGAAACACGAGCACGGTTCGGCAGACTCCGGAGGCGGACGCGCAAGAATCTATACCGCGGCGCGACAGCGCTCCATCCCGCGTCGGGGCTTGTTCATCGCGCGTCGGCGCCAGCCGCGAGCGGGGGCGGCCCTGTGATCACGGGCGAAATCGAGGTGGTGAATGTATTAGCATTTCGTAATAGCAACTTTTTTAGGGGACTGGGGACTGGGGACTGGGGACTGGGGACTGGGGACTGGGGACTGGGGACTGGGGACTGGGGACTGACGACTGACGACTGGGGACTGGCGACTGGGGACGGGCGACGCGCTAGCGACGCCGCCGAAAGGATCGCTCTCTCCGCGCGGCAGTTCACCAGAAACGCGAACCGCGGTTAGTCACGCGGAGCCGCGGAGCACGCGGAGAAGAACAGTGTGCTCGGGGTCGTACTCGACGGCGCGCCGTTCTCCGCGGCCTCCGCGGCTCCGCGTGAGATCCTGCACTTTGCGGTTCCGTTTGCGTTCGGCGTGAGATTGCAATGAGGAGAGCGATCTCACGCTTCGTTTGGGATGACGGACGCGAACGCTGCTTCTGTGGGTAGGCTTTGTCAGTCCCCAGCCGCCAGTCCCCAGTCGTCAGTCGTCAGTCCCCAGTCCCCAGTCCCCAGTCCCCAGTCCCCAGTCCCCAGTCCCCAGTCCCCAGTCCCCAGTCCCCAGTCCCCAGTCCCCAGTCCCCAGTCTTACTGCTTGTCCTGCCCTCCAACATTCGCGTCCGTCCACCACCACAAGCGCGCGATCTGCTTCTGACGCGGCCAGACCTCGGCCATCGTGCTCGCGTCCCACATGCGGCCGTTCTTCATCACGTACTTGATGGTGTTCGTGTTCTTGATGTCCTCGAGCGGATTCTTATCGAGCACCTGAAGATCCGCGAGCTTCCCCGCCTCGAGCGATCCGACATCCTTCTCGTGTCCGATCGCCTCGGCGCCGAAGATCGTTGCGACGCGCAGCACGTCGTACCGCGGCATGCCGCCCGACGCGATGTTCCAGATCTCCCACTGCGCGCCGAGTCCCTGGAGCTGGCCATGGCTGCCCATGCCGACGTGACCGCCGGCGGCGACGACCTTCGCCGCTTGCTCGGCAAAAAGCGAGAACGACCACTGCGACGGTGCCCACCACCCCGGACGACGCAGCGTCTTGCGCTCGACCTCCGCCTGCGGCGTGAAGCGATGAAGCTTCGCGTCACCGACGACGTCCGAATGCTCGTACCAGTAGTTCTCCGCCCACGGGCCGCCGTACTGCACGATGAGTGTCGGCGTCCACGTCGCGCCGGAATTCGCGAGCAGCGTCGTCACGTCCTTGTAGAGCGGCGCAATCGGAAGCGTGTGCTCCAGGCCCGCGTAGCCGTCCATCGCCTCCGTCATGTTCTTCTTGAAGTCGAGACCGCCCTCGAGCGTCGCCGAGAGGTGTTGTTCGCGCGCGGCCTGGATGACCAGCTGACGCACGCGGCGATCGCCCGTCATGTACTGCTTGATCGTCTCGGTTTGAAAGAACTCCGAATACTGCTTCAGGAAGTCGCGCGCGTCGTCGATCGTGCGAATGTTCGAACCCTGGAAGACGCCCGGGCCGGTCGAATAGATCCGCGGTCCGATAAACTCGCCGGTCTCGACCATGTCCTCGTACGACAGAACGTCGGTCGTCGACGTCTGCGGATCGCGCGTCGTCGTGACGCCATAGGCGAGGTTGATCAGGTACTCCCACGGCTGCGAGCGATGCACACCGAACGCCGGCCAGATGTGCGCGTGGATGTCGACGTAGCCCGGCATGATCGTCTTGCCCGAGACATCGATGACCTTCGCGCCGGATGGGATGTCCACCTTCCCCTGCGGACCAATGGCGACGATGCGGTTGTTCTTCACGACGATGTCGCCCTTCTGAATCACTTCGTTCGGCGCCTTCATCGTAAGGATGCGCGCGCCGCGCAGCGCGACGACGCCCTGCGGCTTGTCCTTCGGCACGGTGATGACGACGTCGTGCCGCGTTGCTTCATAGATCGGCTTTGCCGGCGCGCCACCTCGGCCAGCGCCACGTGCGGCGCCGCCGGCTGAATCGGCGCGTGTCTCCGCACGCGAGACCGAATCGCGAACCGCTGCGGCAGCCGCGCTCAGATCGTACGTGAAGAGCGAGTGGCCCAACGCGTATTCGATCGTGTTGCCGTTGTTCGCCCACGACGCGAACTCCCCGCCGATGTTCGACACACGCCGGACCGGAACCTCGGACTGGCCGGGGTTGGTCGCGTTGACCGTCGGAACGTTGCCGGTCTTCGGAACTTCCTCGATGACGAAAACTTTCGATCCCGACTGGCCGCTCTGCTGGAGCAGAATCTTGCTGCCGTCGGGCGACATCGTCATCTCGCCACCACCCGCACCGCCACGGCCACCACCGCCGCCGGCGCGAAGAATCGTCTTCTGGTCAGTGCCGTCCCAACGCATCGAGACGAGCGATGTTCCTTCCGAGAAATAGATGTGCGAGGTGTCGGATTTCACGAAATGCGGACGGCCGAAATTCGAGATCGGCGCAACCAACGTCTCGGCGCCGCCGCTGGCGGGCAACCAGACGAGCTCCACGCCGACCGCCGCCGCGGGCGGCTTCTCGTCTTCGCGCAGGTCTTTCCGCATGTTGCGCGGACCACGACCGACGACGATTCGATTCCCGTCGAGCGAGAACGCTGGCCGCTCATAGTACGCCGGCTTCGATGTCAGCTTTTGCGGCTGTCCTCCGTTCGCGCTCACGCGCGAGACCGTGCCGCCGCTGATGTCGTTCCAGGTCACGTACGCCACGTACTGACCGTCGGGCGACCAGGTCGGCTCGAACTCGCCGACGTTCTCGCTCGCGACGAGGCGCTTCGGCGTGCCGCTCGGCAGATCCATGATGTAGAGCCGGTCGAGGGCCGTGAACACCATTCGCTTGTTGTCCGGCGACGCGGCGATGTCGCGGATCTGATGGACCGTCAGGACCGAGTCGTTGAGCGGATATGTCTCGTGCTGCGGTCCCGCGATCATCATGTCGACGTCGGCCGTGAACGGGATCTGCGTCTCTTTGCCCGTCGCGACGTCCGCGCGCCAAAAGTGACCGTGGTGCCCGATGATGATCGACTTGCTGTCCGGCGTGAACGCGTACGTCGGTAAGAGATCGCGGCTCGCGCGTGCCTCCTGATCGTCGCGCTGAATCTTCGCGATCAGCTGATGCTCGTCGCCGGTCTCGAGGTCGCGAAGCATCAGCGACTCGTCGGCGTTGTTGCGCGTGCCGTACGCGAGCCATTTGCCGTCGGGACTCAACTCCGGACGCATGCCCGAGCCCACGGCGTTCGTGCGGGTGAAGATTCGCCCGGTTTCGCGATCGAGCACGCCGATCTGCCAGCCGAGCGCGGTCTGGTTGTAGCCGCCGCCCGTGCTGTTGCGCATCGCGGTGTAGATGTATCGGCCGTCTTTGCTGACCGTCGGCCCGAGGAAGACGTTCGGCGCAGCACCTCCGCGTCCGCCGCCAGCCGGCGCCGCGCCGCGACCACCAGCCGCGCTGTCACCCGTGAGACGGAACCCCTGCCCCGCGGCGCCGTTCGCGTAATACATATAGAGATCGTTGCCCTTCGAGACGACGACATACTTCCCGTCAGGCGTGTACGTCGGCGATTCGTACTTCTGGTCCAGCTCGCGGGTCAACGCATGGACGTTCGACCCGTCGGCATTCATGATCCAGAGGTTGTCCGATTGCGAGCGATCGCTGACGAACACGATCGATTTGCCATCGGGCGAATAGTGCGGCTGGGCGTCGAACGCTTGACCGCTAGTGAGTCGCGTCGCCTTGCCGCCGGCGATCGGAATCGTGTAGATGTCGCCGAGGAGCTCGAAGACGATGGTGTTTCCGTCGGGAGCGACGTCGAGCGACAGCCACGTTCCTTCGTCGGTCGTGAACGCGAGCTTCTTTTGGGGAGTGAGTGGAAGGCCGGCGCCCCGACCGCCCGTTGAATCGGCTCCCCGGCCGCCGCGCTGCGCTTCAGCGACGGACGTGACGGAACCGGCCAACGCGACTAGCGCGGCGCAGAAGAGAAGACGGCGCATACTTCGCCTCGATCTGGAAGGAGAGTGGCGTGCTGACAGCATGGGAAGCTGCGTTTCGGTCCGCGGCCAAGCAAGGCCGCGAGCCGGTGCGTCGCCTTAGATTGCGAACTCTCACGCCGACTCCACGCGTTCCGCTCATGCGCCTTCGATTCTTCGCCGCGTTCGCCGCGGCTGCGTTCGCCTCCTCACCGATCGTTGCTGCGTCCGGACAGCAGGCAAAGCAGCGCTACTCGACCGTCGTCGAGGCGCTCGCGTCGGGCGGAGTGCTCGCGGGACAATCCGGGCCGCGCGGGGTCGTCTGGATCGATGGCGGAAAGCGTTTCTCGTTCACCACGACCAATCCGCGAACGAACCGAGAAGAGATTCGCGCGTACGATCCCGCGACCGGCCGGGACACGCTGCTGTTTGCCGCGGGATCGCTGACGTTTCCGGGGACGACGCGGCCGTTCGAGTACGAGTCGTTCCAGTGGGCGCGCGACTTTAGAAATCTCGTATTTCAGGCAAACTTCCAGCAGATCTATCGTCGCTCGGGAACGGCGGACTTTTATGTGTATTCCCTCGCGTCGCGAACGCTGACGCTCGCCGGAAAAGGCGCACGGACCGCCGAGCTGTCGCCCGATGGCGCAACGCTCGGCGAAGAGCGGAATGGCGACATGTACGTCGTCGACCTGTCGACAAAGCAGGAGCGGCGGCTCACCTCGGACGCGACCGAGCACGTCTACAACGGACACTTCGATTGGGTCTACGAGGAAGAATTCGGACTCGCCCAGGCGTGGAGCTGGTCGCCCGACAGTCGTCACATCGCGTACTGGCAGGTCGACGAATCGAAGGAACCCGAGATTCAGCTCACGGACTACAGCGGGCGACATCCGACGTGGGACAAGATCCGGATCCCGCAGCCGGGGGACGAGAATCCGACGGTTCGCGTCGGCGTCGCGGACGTGAAGGGCGGCAAAACCGTATGGCTCGATCCGCACCAGACCGGCGAGTTCTATATCCCGCGCGTCTACTGGACGAGCCGGCCCGACACGCTCGCGATGATCGTGCTGAATCGAAAGCAGAACGACATGAAGCTGTTCTTCTTCGACGTGAATACCGGCGGCTCGCGACAGGTGATGGAAGAGACGTCGGCAACCTGGATCGACGTCTACGACTTCTACGCGGGCGTTCAGGATCTCATGACGTTTCCTGAAGGGTCGAACGAATTCCTGTGGGTCTCCGATCGCGACGGATACCAACACATCTATCGATACGACTATTCAGGAAAGCTCATCCAGCAGGTCACGAAGGGGCCGTGGAGCGTCACGCGCATCGAAGGCGCGAATCCGGCGAAGCAGGCGGTGTACTTCACGGCAACAAATCCCTCGCCACTCGAGCGACAGCTGTGGGAGGTGAAGTTCGACGGAACCGGATTGAAGCGGATCACGACCGCCGCCGGCCGGCACAACATCAACATGTCTCCGAACGCGGAGTATTTCATCGACAGCTGGTCGTCGACGACGCAGCCGAGGCAGGTGGACTTCTGGTCGGTGGTCGGCGGGAAGGTTCGGTCGCTCGAGAAGAACGAGTCGACCACCCAATACCTCGCGTCACACGAATATTCGCCGGCGACGCTGTTCAGCTTCACGACGTCCGACGGCGTGAAGATCGACGCGTCGATGATCAAACCGGCGGCGTTCGATCCGGCGAAGAAGTACCCGGTCGTGTTCGCGATCTACGGCGGCCCCGGATCGCAAGGCGTCTACAACGAGTTCAGCACGTCGGGATTCCTGCAGTGGCTCGCGCAACACGGATACATCGTCGTCGACGTCAACAATCGCGGCACGAACAACTACGGCCGCGATTTCATGAAGGTCGTCTACAAGCAGCTCGGCAAATACGAGAGCCACGACTTCGCGGAAGCCGCGAAATACTTGAAGACGCTTCCCTATGTCGACGGGTCGCGCATCGCGATCATGGGCGGGAGCTACGGCGGCTACAGCACGATGTATACGATGGAGATGTATCCCGACATCTTCTCCATCGGGATGTCGAACTCGGGCGTCGCGGACTGGCGGTTGTACGACACGATCTATACGGAGCGGTACATGTCGACGCTCGACGACAACACCGCCGGCTACGAGCGCAGCTCGGTGGTCGTGAACGCGCCAAAACTCGGCGGCCATCTGTTGATGATTCACTCGATGATGGACGACAACGTTCATCCGCAAAACACGATGCAGCTCTTCACGGCGTTCACCGACGCGGGGAAGGACATCGAAGCACGCATCTACCCGCCTGGACGGCACGGCGCGGCATACAATGGCGAAAGCGCAAAGCTGATCAACGAGGTGCAGTTCGATTTTCTGTCGCGGTGGATGAGCCGCGTCCAGGCGGATCGCATTCGTCCGTAAATCCGGTTGACAGACAATCGGCAAATGTGCAGGGTATGAGCGCCCACCCGGCATCTTCCCTCCCCGTCTTTCTCGAGGTTCTATGTATCGTTTTTCGGCAAGTCTGATCGTCGCTTCGGCGGCGCTCATCTCCGCATGCACGGCGAAGGAGCCGGCGAAGACTGACACCACTACCGCGGCGCAGGCGGGTGCGCCAACCTCAGCGCCGGCGTCCAAGGCGAGCTTCGATCCGGCGACACACGTCGCCGTGATTCACGCGAAAGATTTCTCGTTCGACGCGCCGGACTCCGTTACCGCCGGCTGGACCACATTCCATCTCGTGAACGACGGCCCGGGCCTTCACCATGCATCGTTGGCGCGGCTCGACAGCGGCAAGACCGTCGCGGACCTCGAGGCGGCACTGAAGAATCCGAACGCCCCGCCGCCGAAATGGGTCACGTTCGTCGGTGGACCGAATGCCCCCGATCCGTCCACCGAGTCCGACGCGACGTTCGATCTTCCGGCTGGCTCGTACGCCGTGATGTGCTTCGTCGACATCCCGGACCATGTGCCGCACTTCGCGAAAGGCATGATCCGCCCGTTGAAGGTCGTCGCGTCGAGCGCGCCGGCGGCCCCCGAGCCGACCGCCGACGCGACAGTGACGCTGAGCGATTACACGTTCACCTTGTCGGGCAAGCTCTCACCGGGAAAGCACACGATCAAAGTCGTGAACAAGGGACCGCAGGATCACGAGGTAGAGCTCGCGCGCATCGCTCCAGGGAAGACGTCGAAGGACCTCGTCGCCTGGATCAACAAGCCTGATGGCCCGCCGCCCGGAAACGCACTCGGCGGCGTCGCGGGGACGGTGAGCGGATCGACCGCGTATTTCACGGTGGATCTCAAGCCGGGCGACTATTCGTTCATCTGCTTCATCCCGGATGCGAAAGACGCAAAGCCGCACGTCATGCACGGAATGATCAAGGACTTCAAGGTCGAATAGAGCTCGTACCTGTGGGATCCTGGAACGCCGCGAGAGTGAAAGCTTCTCGCGGCGTTTTCGTTTCTCGAACAGAGCGTCGGATCGACCCGCGACGTTCGCGTGGAGCCGCTGCTTTGACGCGGTTGCGTTCCGCTAGCGAAACAGATCCAACGATTTCTTGAAGACCTGAAGCACTCCCCACGCGAGTGGAACGCCGACGAGCATCCACGCGAGCGTGAGCTTGACCGGAGACGGCTCGGCCTGGCCCGCGACCGGCGCGGGCGTCGCGCGAAGCTCCGCGGTCGTCGGGCCGCCGGCGGCTCGATACTCGGACGTGTACTTCTGCGCGACCGGCCGCACGAGGAAGTTGCAGATGAAACCGACGACCAGCAGCGCGGCCATGATGCGCATCGTCGTCGTGTACGCGTCCGCCTTCGCGACGCCATGAGCAATCTCATATTCGCGAATGTAGTTGACGAGCACCGGCCCCAGGATCCCCGCGGCCGACCACGCGGTCAGCAGGCGTCCGTGGATCGCGCCGACGTGCACCGTGCCGAACATGTCGCGCAGATACGCGGGAATCGTCGCGAAGCCGCCGCCGTACATGCTGAGAATGACGATGTAGCCGAGCACGAACAGCGTGACGCTGCCGGCGCGACCGGTCGATGGAACGAGCGAATACAACACCGCGCCGAGGACGAAGAAGATCGTGTAGACCGTCTTTCGGCCGATGACGTCGGACACCGATGACCACGCGAACCGGCCCGCCATGTTCGCGAGACTCAACAATCCGACGAACCCCGCCGCGGCGCCCGCGGAGATGACGCCGGGAAACATTTCCTGAATCATCGGCGACGCTTGTCCCAGAACCCCGATCCCCGCCGTCACGTTCAGGCACAGCACCATCCACAGAAGCCAAAACTGCGGCGTCTGAATCGCGCGATCGGCCATGACGTCGCCGGTCGCGATCATGTTGCGCGTGGCGCGCGACGGCGCCCAATCGGCGGGACGCCAATCAGTCGGCGGAACGCGCACCATGAAGGCGCCGCAAAGCATGAGCGCGAAGTAGATCACGCCCATCGTCGCGAACGTCGGTGCAACGCCCTGCGACGTCGGCGTCTTGAAATACGACATGAGCGTCGTCGACAGGGGCGACGCGATCATAGCGCCGCCGCCGAAGCCCATGATCGCAAGTCCGGTCGCCATGCCCGGCCGATCGGGAAACCACTTGATGAGCGTCGACACCGGCGAGATGTAGCCGAGTCCGAGCCCGATGCCGCCGAGGACTCCGTATCCCAGCAGGAGAATCCAGAATTGATGCGTGACGACGCCGATCGCTCCGACTTCGAAACCGAGCGCGAACGACACCGCCGCCATGAACATCGCTTTTCGCGGGCCGACGCGCTCGAGCCACGCGCCGAACACCGCGGCGGAAAGGCCGAGAAAGACGATCGCGATGCTGAACACCCATCCGATGGTGCTGAGCTTCCAATCGTTCGGCGCGGAAGTCGTCATTCCGATGGAGCGCGACAGCGGCAAATTGAACACGCTGAACGCGTACGCCTGACCGATCGAGAGATGGATGGCGAGGGCCGCCGGCGGGACGAGCCAGCGCGAGTAGCTCGCGCCGGCGACCGAATGTTCGCGATCGAGAATAGAGAGCACGTACGAATTCCGAGCGAATGTGCGAAGCGCCGAGCGGGGATCGGTCGGCAGAACGGTCAGGAGCAACGGTCAACCATCTTGCCGCGCGGCGGGGCTAGCGTCCAGGCCGCCTGTCGTCGCAGGGGCGGATGTGGTAAAGTCCCTCAGCCTGCTCGAGAGGGACTCATGCGCTGTCTTGCCTCGTTGTCCGCCGCGTCGCTTCTCGTGACGCACGCGCTGCTCGGCCAACAGACGACGTCGATGAAGGTCGGAACAGCGACCGCGTCGCCCGGCGCGACCGCCTACGGTGCCATCGTCGTCCCCGCCGGACGCGACTCGGGGCTCACGATCCCGGTCGCGGTCATTCGCGGGACAAAGCCCGGACCGACGGTCGCCTTCGTGTCGGGCAGTCACGGAACCGAGTACACGTCGATCATCGCGATGCAGCGTCTCATCGGGCGGATAGACGCAAAGCAGCTCTCGGGAATGGTCGTCATCGCGCCGCTACTCAACGTCGCGTCATTCACGTCGATGACGCCGCACGTCAATCCGGTCGATCGCAAAGGGATGAACTCGAGCTATCCGGGCGATCCGAACGGAACGCAGACCGACCGAGCGCTCGCGGCGGTCGCGAAAGACATCGTCGCTCCGGCGGATGTCGTCGTCGATCTCCACGGCGGGGACCTCGATGAGGATCTGCGCCCGTACAGCTATTGGTATCGCGGCGGCAAGGCCGCGCGGGATTCGGCCGGTCTCAAGCTGGTCATGGCCTTCGGGCTCGATCACATCATCGTGTCGGACGTCGATCCGTCTTCGCCGGCCGCGGCCAGGTCGCTGTCGGGATACGCTCTGACGCACGGCAAAACCGTGTTGATCGCCGAAGCGGGACGGAGCGGCGTCGTCACGCCCGCTGATTTGAGTTTGCTCGTCGAAGGCTCGCTCAGCGTCCTCGGCGAGCTCAAAATGCTCCCGCGACAACCGTCGCACGTGCTGAAACCCGTGTGGCTCTCGGGCGCGGGACATCGAATCGCGGCCGACAGCGCGGGCGTCTTCGAGGCGGTGGTCGCGCGCGATGCGCGCGTAACGACCGGACAAGTCCTCGGCCATTTGACCGACTACCTCGGTCGTCCGGTCGGCGATATCCGTTCACCGATCGATGGCCTGGTGACCTTCATTCGCGGCGTCCCGTCGGTGTGGCCCAAGGCGACGTTGGTCAACGTCGCGCCGATTCTCCCGACGCCGGGACATTGGGCGCCGCCCGGGCGCTAGCTCTTTCGAGAACTCTCATGACATCCATCAATCGTCGCGAATTCCTCAGCCAGTCGGGCTCGTGCGCCGCATACCTCGCGTTCGCGGCCTCCGCGATGCCGGACCACGTCCGGCGCGCATGGGCGCGAACGCCATCGGGCGCAATTGTTCGTCGCGAGCCTTGGGGAAATCTCCAGAAGGTCGCCGACGGCGTGTGGGCGATGATCTCGACGCCGCTCAGCGGCGACTCGACGACTGTCTCGAACGGCGGGATCATCGCCGGACGAAACGGCGTGTTGGCAATCGAGGGATTCAACAAGCCGGCCGGCGCAGAATGGCTCGCCGGACAGTGTCGCACGCTGACGGGCCGTTGGCCGACACACATCGCGCTCACGCACTTCCACTCGGACCATGCGAACGGTCTCTCCGGGTATGTGACCGACATCGAACGTCCGATCGTCCGCGCGACGTCTCGCACACGCGAGCTCGTGATCGAAAGGAACAAGCCGGCGGACGCCGCGTTGACGACGATCAATCGCGTGGTCGCCATCGACTCGACGCAGCCGAGCACGATCGACCTCGGCGGAAAGGTCGTGCGGGTAGTGCCGAGAATCGGTCACACCGAGAGCGATGTGTCGCTCGAGCTGGATGACCCGAGCATCGTGTTCTGCGGCGACCTATTCTGGAACGCGATGTTTCCGAACTTCGTCGACGCAATACCGACGAAGCTGAGCGCGTCCGTGCAGGCACTGAAACGGTCGAAGGACACGTTGTACGTCCCGGGGCACGGCCCGCTCGGCCACGCGCCCGAATACGATCGCTACATCGCGATGCTCGGCGAAGTCGAAAGCGCAGCGAAAAAGGCGCACGCCGCCGGCACGAGCGCAGCGGATGCCGGCGCGGCGTTCAGTCTTCCGTCATCGCTCGGCGACTGGGTGCTGTTCAACAAAGTGTTCTACCAGCGGGCCTTCGAAGCGTGGTACAAGGAATTGAAAGCCTGACAACGCAGTTCACTTCTCCCTTTGAAAGCGAGTGCTTCACGTATGATGATCACACTCCGACTCCTTCACATTTTTCTCGGAGTTTTCTGGGCGGGCGCCGCGTTCTTCACGGCAATGTTTCTCGTTCCATCGCTGCGCGCCGCCGGACCCGCCGGTGGTCCAGTCATGAAGCAGTTGATGGAAATTCGAAAGTTCCCGATCTACGCGATGGCATTCGGTCTCGTGACCGTAATCACGGGACTGTGGATGTATTTCCACGACAACTCGATCAGCGGCGGCTCGTTCGCCCGATCACACGCGGGGATGGCGTACGGGCTCGGCGCGGTCGCGGCCATCCTGACGCTCGTCGTCGGTGCGACAATCATGGGTCCGACGAGCAGCAAGATGGCGCACCTCGCCGCGCAGATCGGCGCACAGGGCGGGCCGCCGACTCCCGACCAGCAAGCGACGATCAAACAGCTTCAGGATCGCCTTGGATTCGGAGCTCGACTTGCGTCGATTTTCCTCGTCGTCACCGTCATCACGATGGCGCTCGGCCGCTATCTCTGAGCAGGCACGCGCGGCGATGCGGGCGCGCGATGGCGTTCCCGCGTTCGCTCGAGCCGAAGGAGATCGTTGAACACGCCGGCCGCCGTCACCGCCGGACCGGCACCAGGCCCCGTGATGACGAGCGGCCGCTCTCGATAGCGCAGCGTCGTGAACGTGAACTGGTTGTCGGTTCCATGAAGATTGCCCAGCGGGTCGGTCGTCGAGACGGTGGCAAGTCCGACCATGATGGACTCGGGTGTCACGTGGGCTCGGTAGCGGAGCACCTTCCCTTCTCTGCGGGCTTCGTTCGCGCGTGACGCCCACGTCGCATCGAGCTCGTGGACGCGCGAGAGAAACTGCTCCTTGGTCCCTTCAACGAACTCTGATGGCACGAGCGACTCGACGCTGACGTCGGAGAGCTCGCCGCGGAACCCAAGCGCGCGCGCAAGGATCAACGCTTTCCGCGCGACATCGATGCCGGACAGGTCGATTCGCGGATCCGGCTCGGCGTAGCCGAGGGCCACCGCGCGCTGCAACGCAACGGAGAATCGCTCCCCGCGGCCAAGCTCTCCGAACAGGTAGCCGAGCGTTCCGGAGGGACAGCCTTCGATCGACAGTACTTCGTCGCCGGCTTCGAGCAGCTTGTGCAGCGTGTCGATGACGGGAAGCCCCGCACCGACTGTTGCTTCGTGAAGAATCGTGCGGCCGCTCCGATCGGCGATGCGATGCAGACGGTCGACCGCAAACTGCTCCGACGCGAGCGGCACCTTGTTCGCGAGAACGACGTCGAGGCCACTGTCGAGCGCCAGCTCGAGCACCTCGGACGTTTCGGCGGGCGTTGCGTCGACGAGGATCGGCCGCGACAGATGATGGGTCGAGATCTCGCGCACCGCGTCGATCGCGGACGCCGCCTTCCCGCCGAGCGCTTCGATCAGGGGCTGCCCGGCCGCCTTGCGCTCGCTCAACTCCGCGAGACGCTGACGAGAGAATCCGCCGGGCGCATCAGAGAACACATATCCCGAGCGATCGATGAGCGCGCGAATGCGGAGCGGCGGGGCGGTGTTCTCGCTCGTCACCTGCGCGATCAGCTCGCGTCCAATCGAGCCAACGCCGAGGAGCACGACGTCAGCCGGTTCATTCTTCGAGACGGATACCGACACCGTCGATGCAGGCTTCGAAACACCGGCGAACTCGGCGACCGCGTCGAGCGCAGCCGAAAGGTCGTTCACGAGATCTTCGGGCGACTCGATACCGACCGAGAGACGCACGAGCGAATCGCTGATGCCGGCGGCAGCGCGGGCGTCCGCGTCCATCGACGCGTGCGTCATCGTCGCGGGATGAGCGATGAGACTTTCGACGCCGCCGAGCGACTCGGCAAGCGTGAAGCACTGTAGGTTGCGGGCGAGAACTTCGACCGACGGTGTTCCACCAGCGATCTCGAAGCTCACCATCGCGCCAAAGCCTGACTGCTGCGAGCGCGCAATGTCATGACCCGGGTGTGACGAGAGGCCAGGATAGTACACGCGAGACACGGCGTGATGACTACAGAGGAAGTCGACGACGGCCGCCGCGCCCTCGAGGTGGTCGCGAATTCGCGACTTGAGCGTGCGAACACCGCGGAGCGTGAGATAGCTGTCGAATGGCGCACCGGTGATGCCGAGACAGTTCGCCCACCACGCGAGCTCGTCGGCGAGCGACTTCTCCGAGGCGATCACCGCGCCGCCGACGACGTCACTGTGTCCGTTCAAGTACTTCGTCGTCGAGTGGATGACGATGTCCGCACCGAGCTCGATCGGCTGTTGCAGCGCCGGCGAGAGGAAGGTGTTGTCGACGACGAGCAGCGCACCGGCGGCGTGGGCAGCCTGCGCGACCACGCGAACGTCCGTGATCCGAAGGAGCGGGTTGCTCGGCGTCTCGACCCACACGAGCCGCGGGCGACGCGACGCGATGACGTCGATCGCGGTCGGCGCGGTGAGATCGGCGAATAAGACCTCGAACTGCCCGCGCTTTGCGAGGCCGCGCAACAACCGTTGAGTGCCGCCATAGCAGTCGTGCGCCGCGATGATGAGCTCACCGGGATTCAGAAGCTGAACGGCGAGCGTGACCGCGGACATCCCCGTGCTCGTCACGACGGCGCCGGCGCCATGCTCGAGCGCCGCGAGCGCGTCGCCGAGCTGCGCGCGCGTTGGATTGCCGCTCCGCGTGTAGTCGAAGCGGCGCGGCTTGTTGAAGCCCTCGAACGCGAACGTCGACGAGAGGTGAATCGGCGGAACGACCGCGCCGTGCTCGCGATCGGTAGCGATTCCAGCGCGAACGGCGCGCGTCGTGTCGGAGAATTGTCTGAGGTCGCTCATGAGAGAATGCTCGTTGAGAGTTCGTCGCGAATGATGGCGCCGAGCACTTCGGGCTCGGTCAGGAAGGCGTCGTGGCCGTTGCGGCTCGGGAGATCGACGAGGCGGCAGCGACCACCGATCTCGCGCGCGAGCTCTTCGATCTGAGATCGCGGGACGATCGCGTCGCCTTCGGCGGCGACGAGCAGCGCTGGAGTCGAGATGTTGCGCGGCGTCACGCGGTGCAGATCGCCGGACAGCGAGAGCGCGAGAAATCGCTCGGCGCGCCAGCGAGCCGCGAACGCTTCGCCGTGGTGACGCAGGTACGATTCGACGGGAAAGAAGGCGTCGTTCTCGGTGACCGTCGACGGCGCGGCCGCGAATCGCTCCGCGAACTCGCCGGCGCTGCGATAGGTCGTCATCGCGAGAGATCGAGCGATGACGAGCGACTCGTGCTCGCGCCCGGTCTCGATCCCGAGCTGGACGATGCGTCGCTGAATCGAGCGCAGAGCCGTCGACATCGGGTGGGGCTCGTGCGCCGCGCCGATGACGATGAGTCGATCGAGGAGGTGTGGGTACCGCTCGGCCAGCGCGAGCGCGACCATGCCGCCATAGGAAGCGCCGACGACAGCCTCGACCCTCGCGATCCCGATTTCGTCGAGGGCGGCGACGATCGCGTCTGCCTGATCGTGCGTGCGTACGATGCGCTCTGGCCGCCCGTCCTCTCCGCGTCCGCCGTCGAGGAAGTCGCAGCCGACGAGCTGGAACTTCGTCGTATCGAGCGCGCGTCCGCGGCCGGCGATGGATTCCCACCAGCCGGGGCTCGGGTCAACGCCATTGGCGCAGATGTGCCGGTTCGCTGAAATCCCGCCGAGGACGAGAATGGTCGGCGCGCCGCGCGGGCCGAAGACTTCGTATGGGGGAACTTCAATGAGCGTTTCTGACACGAGCGACATACCGAGCGAGGCCTCCTCGAGAGAGCGGAGCCGCCGGTTGCCGGGTCGTTCAGTGCTTCTTGGCGTCGGGTCGTCGCGCAGCGGCGTCGCTGCGCACCCCGGGCCGTAAAACGAAAATCGCCCGGGCGGGAAAGGCCGCCGGGCGCATCGCGTTTTAGCACTTTGTTTAACGTGGCGGCAATAGGCGGCAAATCACCACGAGACTTCGATTGTTCACGTACAGTATCGGCGCGACCGACACGTGTCAACCGCGCATTTGCGTTCCTTTGTGCGATCGAGTGGCGGAGGGCGCGTGCCGGGCAATACGTTCTTCGCGGCCCGCGTCACTTGTTCGATTGGTTCGGGGAGAGCGACCGCATGAAGACGAGGTTCGGATCCATTGCGGCGGCAATTGCCTTTGCCGCGCTGACGACGGCGTGCAGGAATGCCGCGAGCTCCGGCAGAGCCTCTCCTGCCCCAGCGACACGCGAGAGCCTCGGTGCGCCATCGTCGAACAAGCGCCTGCCGAACGCAGCCGACGTTCACTTCATGTCGGGGATGATTCCGCACCACGCGCAGGCGGTCCTCATCGCCGGCTGGGCGCCGTCACACGGCGCGCGTCCGAACCTTCAAGTGTTGTGCGAGCGGATCGTCGTCGCGCAGCGAGACGAGATCGCGCTGATGCAGATGTGGCTTCGCGATCGCGCGCTCCCCGTTCCCGACGCGAAAGCGACGCATATGAAAATGATGATGGATGGCATGGAGCACGACATGCTCATGCCCGGCATGCTGAACGACGACGAGCTCGCGCAGCTCGACAAATCGCGCGGCACCGACTTCGACCGCCTCTTTCTTCAGGCGATGATCCGTCACCATCAGGGCGCGATCTCGATGGTCGACGACCTCTTCAAAGCGTCCGGCGCCGGTCAGGATGAAACGGTTTTCCGGTTCGCCTCCGACGTCTATGCCGATCAGACGACCGAGATCGAGCGCATGCAGAAGATGCTCGCGGCCGTCAACGCGGGCGGCGACCGCTGATCGTCAGATTGTTCACCACATCGGACTCATTCGAGCTTCTTCAACGGACCACACAACGGTGACATCCCACTCTCAGGCAGTTCATCAGGCGCGCCGTGCGGCGCGCGGGCGCATCGCGATCGTGAGTCTGTTCGCTGCGCTGCTCGCTCCGGCGTGCGGCGCACCGGCGACAACCGCGTCGGTCACCACGACGCCAGAGCCGGCGCCCAACATGTCGACGACGCCGCCGAGTCCCGACCCGCGCGTCGGTCTGACGCCGGGGTCGCGCGACACGGCGACGGGGAGAATCATCAAAGCCGGCGCGCAGACCGAGTGGAACATGCACCTCGTGTCGGCAACGTCTCCGGACCGGCGGTTTATCGGGATGACGGCGTTCAACTCCGACCTCGCTTTCAAAGGCAGCTTCGCCATTCAGGGCAACTACAACGGGTGGCAGGTCTGGGACATCTCGAACCCGGTGCATCCGACGCTCAGAACGGCGTATTACTGCCCCGCCTCGCAGAGCGACGTCTCGACCTATCAAAATCTCTTATTCGTGTCTGCTGAAGGCCTGACGGGGCGCAAAGACTGCGGCAGCCAAGGGATTCCCGACTCCATCAGTGCGATGCGCGTCCGCGGCATTCGCATCTTCGACATCAGCGACATCTCACACCCGAAGTACGTGACCGACGTTCAAACCTGCCGCGGATCGCACACGCACACGGTGCTGGTCGACCCGAAGGACAAGGACAACGTCTATGTCTACATCTCGGGCTCGGCGGGCGTCCGCGACGCTCGCGAGCTCTCGGGCTGCGACGACCTGCGTTCGGACGCGAATCCGAGCTCGCAGCTGTTCCGCATCGAAGTCATCAAGGTGCCCTTGGCGCACCCGGAGCAGGCGAAGGTCATCACGCAACCGCACATCTTCCAAGATCTCACCGCTCCGCCGACGAGCGTCGCTCGCACGCGACAGGACAGCGTCGAGCGCGCGGTGCGCGACAGCATCCTTCGCGCAAAAGGCGATGCAACGGCCGGAGCGCGCGGCGGCGCGACGGTTCGCCAGGGGCCGACGCAATGCCACGACATCACCGTCTATCCGGCGATCGGTCGCGGCGGCGGCGCGTGCGGCGGCTACGGATTGCTGCTCGACATCACCGATCCCGCGAATCCCAAGCGCATCGCCGCCGTCGCCGATTCGAACTTCTCGTTCTGGCACTCGGCGACGTTCAGCAACGACGGGTCGAAGATCTTGTTCACCGACGAATGGGGCGGAGGCACCGCGCCGCGCTGCCGGTCGACCGACAAATACGAGTGGGGCGCCGACGCGATCTTCGGGCTCTCGGGCGACAAGATGACGTTCAAGAGCTACTACAAGATGCCGGCCGTTCAGACGTCCGAAGAGAACTGCGTCGCGCACAACGGCTCGCTCGTTCCAATTCCCGGACGCGATGTCATGGTGCAAGGCTGGTATCAGGGCGGCGTCTCGGTCTTCGACTATACGGACATCAGCCATCCGAAGGAGATCGCGTTCTTCGATCGCGGGCCGGTGGACGGCAGCCGCCTGATGACCGCCGGCTCGTGGTCGGCGTACTGGTACAACGGTGTCATCGTGAGCTCCGAGATTGCGCGCGGTCTCGACATCTTCGAGCTGTTGCCGAGCGCATTCCTCTCGCGAAACGAGCTCGCGGCGGCGAAGTCCGTGCATTTCGATTATTTGAATGCCCAAGGCCAACCGCGCCTCACGTGGCCGGCAAGCTTCTCCGTGATTCGCTCGTACGTCGACCAGCTTGCCCGAGGCAACGGGCTGGCCGCGGACAAGATCGCGTCGATTCGCGCCGATCTCGATCGCGCCGAGCAAGCGAGCGGCGTGGCGCGTCGAACGGCGCTGACGGCGCTCTCCACGAAGGTCGCGAGCGAGGCCGGAAGCGCGACCGACGCCGCTCGCGTGCGCGCACTCGTCTCGGAGATCGACCGTCTGTCGGCCGCGTCGCAATAGGATCGCTCCTGTCTTGGAAGAAGCGCTGGCACATCGACCTTTGCGCCGCGGGAACAGACCGAGATCGAGCGCGTTAGATTTTCGCGTCCGTTTCCGCCCTTTCGATGCCCCGCTCTTCTCGAATCGCCCTTTGTGCATCGCTTAGCCTCGCCGCGTTGGTCGCCGGGTGCGCGGCATCCGCGCAGGCGCCGACGCGACGCGTGCTTCGGTGGGGCGGCGACGCCGAAGGCGGCGCTCCGTTCGTCGAAGCAGACCCCGCCGATCCCTCGAAGGTCCGCGGATTCGACGTCGAAGTCGCCGGCATGATCGCGAAAGGGCTCGGTGCCGAGCCGCAATTCGTGCAGGTCGCTTGGGCGTCGATCCCGCAATCGGCCGAGCGGGGCGACTTCGACCTCGGAATGTCCGGAATCGAGGATAGTCCCGAGCTCAGGGCACGTGCGGCGCTGACGATTCCCTATTACGAGTTTCGTGAAGTTCTCGCGGTGCGGCCGGGCGATACGGATCGGTATAAGCATCTCTCCGACCTCGCAGGGCATCGCGTCGCGACGCTCGGATCGACGCAGGCCTACCAGATACTGCTCGCCGCGCAGGCCAAGAGCGGGGTCATTCCGATTTCCTACGACGACGACGTTCATCCATACGCCGATCTCGTCGCCGGCCGCGTCGACGCCGTTCTTCTCGACAACATCATCGCCGAGCGGTCGCTGCGACGGTCCGGCGGGTTTGTGATTCAGGACGAACCGGTCGCGATCGGCCACTACGTCGCGGTCTTGGCGAAAAGAAACGGCGCGCTTCGCGATTCGGTCAACGATGTTCTCCGCGCGCGCATGCGTGACGGTTCGCTCGAGAAGACCTTCCGCGCCTGGAACGTGTGGAGCGATGCGGAAGCACAGTACTTCGCGCGAGCGCTCGCTGCCGCGCACGATACAACGACGGTCGCCGCGCCCGAGCAGCCTGACCGTTCAGTGATGTCGTACGTTCCGTCGCTGATTCGTGCTGCCGCTATCACGCTGGTGTTGTCGTTCGTCGCGATGGGGCTCGCCGTCGTCACCGGTGGATGCATCGCGGCCGGTCGCGTCTATGGTGGGCCGATCGTGCGCGGTTTGTTCACGGCGTACGTCGAAGTCGTCCGCGGAACGCCGGTGCTGCTCCAGCTCTTCGTGCTGTACTACGGGCTGTCGTCGGTGATCCGTTTGCCGGCGTTTCTCGCGGCGGTGCTCGGCCTCGGCCTCAACTACGCGGCATACGAGTCGGAGATCTACCGGTCGGCGCTCGAGGCAATTCCGCGATCGCAGCTCGAGGCGGCGCGGACGCTGGGCCTCTCGGAGCTCCAGATCTTTCGGCTGGTGCGCGCGCCGCAGGCGTTGCGTCTCGCGCTCGCACCGATGACGAACGACTTCGTCGCGCTGCTCAAGGATTCGTCGCTCGTTTCGGTGATCACCGTCGTCGAGCTCACGAAGCAGACCGCGATCTACGCGACGAACATCGGCAGCTGGGTCGTCCCAGGCATTCTCTGCGCGGCCATTTACCTCGCGTTCTCGTTGCCGCTCACGCGTGTCGCTCGCGGACTCGAAGCGAAGTGGAGTCACGTATGAGCGCGCTCACGGTTCGCGCCCTCGAGCTCAATCGGGGTACCCGGCCCATTCTTCGCGGCCTCGACCTCGACGTCGAATCCGGCGAAGTCTGTGCGTTCATGGGCGTCTCGGGCGCCGGCAAGTCGACGCTGCTTCGCGCTGTCGCCGCGCTCGAGGCGATCAGCGCCGGGAAAATCACGATCGGAAGCGCGACGCTGACGCCGGGTCCGCTCCCGCCGGAATCGAAGCTCCGAGAAGTGCGACGACAGGTCGGTTTCGTCTTTCAGACACCGTCACTGTTCGAGCACCTGAGTGCAATCGAGAACGTCATGCTCGCGCCCATTCACGCGCTGCGCTGGCCGGCCGATCGCGCGCGAGACGTCGCACGGCGTTTGCTCGAGTCGCTCGGCGTCGCGCACCGAGCCGAGGCATACCCACGACAACTCTCCGGCGGTGAGGCTCAACGCGTGGCGATCGCGAGAGCGCTAGCGCCGGATCCGACGCTGCTCCTGATGGACGAGCCGACGTCGGCCCTCGATCCCGCGCGACGCGGAGCACTCGGCGAGTCGTTGCGCGCGCTTGCCGGCGAGGGGCGCGGACTTCTCGTGTCCACGCACGACGCGGAGTTCGCGAAGCGATTCGCGGATCGCGTCGTCGTGCTCGATCAGGGACGAATCGTCGAGGCAGGACCGGCGAGCGTCGTTCTGACGTCGCCCTCGCACGCGGCAACGCGTACACTGTTGCGGGGAGAGAGCGCGTCGCCACCAAAGCTCTAAAGGAGATGATGGCCTCACTCTTCGGCAGCTGCTCGAGCGACGCGCCCCGAGCTCGCGGTCACCGTCGCGCACCGCATAACACTTCAGTCTCCGCGGGCGCCGAGGATTCGCATTACCTCTCGTTCGCGGAAACCGAAGATGCGGCGGAGCTGAAGTCGTACGATCGGAGCAGCGATTCGTCCGAGCACGCCGAATGGAAGCGAGTAGACGACTTCGTCGTCGATGTCGGTACCTCCGCTTGGATTCGGCGCGAAGCGGTGTGTATGCACCCACGTGTCGTACGGGCCCGATAACTGTTCGTCGACGAACCGACGTCCAGGCTCCCAAACCGCGATGCGCGTTCGCCATCGCATGGGAATGCCCCACAGCTTGATCGAGTAGTCGATCAGCGTCCCTTCCTCCATCGCGACCGGCAAGCTCGTCGCGATGGAGAAGCCGAGCTCCGGAGGCGTGATTCGCGAGAGGTTCGCGGCGTCGGCAAAGAACGCGAAGGTCTCCTCGAGCGGACTCGAGACGTGGAGATGTGCGGTGAGACGGTATCGGTAAGCCACTTGGAAACTCTAATCATGAAGCACGCCGTTGACCCTGGGCCGTCCGGGCCGCAGTCTCAACCCGAGAGAAACCTCTATGCGCCGACTCTTTCGTCCCTTTCGACTGGCTACTGTCTTCGCGCTGATCGTCGTCGCCCGCACGGCGGGCGCGCAGACGGCGACAACTGGGTGGACGGCGGCCGACGATCACCGTCAAATGATGGAGCAGCTCGGGATCAAGTCGCTTCGCCCTGGTCCGAGCGGAAACGAGAACGACCCCAATCACGCGAACTACGACGAGTCGAAGGCCAACCCCTACCCTGACCTTCCCGATGTTCTCACGCTGAAGAACGGAAAGAAGGTCACGACTGCAGCAGAGTGGCCTGCGCGACGCGCGGAGATCGTCGAAGACTTCGAGCGCGAGGTGTACGGCCGGATTCCGGCCAGCGTTCCAACGGTCTCGTGGTCAGTAACGGAGACCGACACCGGCACGATCGGCGGACGCCGAGTTGTTGGAACGCAGCTCGTAGGTCACGTCGACAATAGAGCGTTTCCTGCGATCACGGTCGACATTCCGCTGACCATCGTTGTGCCCGCGGACGCGAAGACGCCGGTCTCTCTGATGATCATGTTTCGCGGCGGTACACTCGCGCAGGCGCTCGGCCGCGCGGCACCGACGGCGTTCAGTCCACCACCGCCGCCGCCTGGAAGCGACCCGCCGGCGACGACCCAGCTCATCGCGGACGGCTGGGGATTCGCATTCTTGAATCCGACGCGCATTCAAGCCGACAACGGCGCGGGACTGACGAAAGGAATCATCGGTCTCACGAACAAAGGCCAGCCCCGAAAGCCCGACGACTGGGGCGCGCTGCGCGCGTGGGGCTGGGGCGCATCTCGAGCGCTCGACTATCTCGAGACCGATCGTGCGGTGAACGCTAAGCACGTCGGGATCGAGGGCGTGTCGCGCTACGGCAAGGCCGCCCTCGTGACGATGGCATTCGACCCGCGATTCGCCGTCGTGCTGATTGGATCGTCCGGCGAGGGAGGCGCCAAGCTGCATCGTCGCAACTGGGGCGAGGCGGTCGAGAATCTCACCGGCACGGGCGAATACCATTGGATGGCCGGCAACTTTTTGAAATACGGCGCAGCCGACGCGACGTTCGGGAGCAAGACCGCGAACGACCTGCCCGTCGACGCCCATGAGCTGCTCGCTCTCTGCGCTCCTCGGCTCACGTTCGTCAGCTACGGCGTCCCCGAGAAGGGCGATGCGAAGTGGCTGGATCATCAAGGCAGCTTCATGGCCGCGATCGCCGCGCAGCCGGTGTTTCGACTTCTCGGGGCGAAAGACCTGGGCCGGTCCGACGATTATAAAACTGAAAAGATGCCGGAGGTCGATGTCGGGCTGCTCGACGGCCAGCTCGCGTGGCGTCAGCACGACGGCGGTCACACGGACGCTCCGAACTGGAAGTACTTCATCCCCTGGGCTGACTCGTTTTTGCGCTGACTTAAAGCGGTCAGCGGCTACTCACTAGGCACCAGCTCGTCATGGCCGAAATGTCGGGGCGCGCGGCTTGCTGTCCTGGCACTCGCGCTCACGCCGCGCTGCTCGCAGTGCGTGAGGGTCCGAGCGCGACAACAGGAGGCCACGTGAGGATTTTCGAGACCGAACACTCTGAGCAGGCGGATCGCATGCTCAGCGTGCTGCGCATAGTAGCGGCGGCGCTGTACGTCGAGCACGGTACGCAGAAGATGTTCAACATTCCCGCCGCGGTGGGAAAAGCCATTCCGTACCATCTGATGTCGCTGAACGGCGTCGCGGGAATCCTCGAAACGTTCGGCGGACTCGCGCTGCTGCTCGGCATTCTCACTCGTCCGATTGCGTTTCTGCTCGCCGGCGAGATGGCCGTCGCGTATTTCAAAGTTCACCTTCCCCGGTCGTTCTTCCCCGTCGACAATCGGGGAGACAACGTCGTGCTGTTCTGCTTTTTCTTCCTCTACTTGACCGTCGCCGGGGCGGGCGCGTGGAGCCTCGACCACGTCATCGCGTCGCTTCGTTCAAAGCGGCTCGCCCTGACGCCGTCCGACCGAGAACGAGTGCGACGGCACAACTTCCCGCAGCCTGAGCCGCGCGGGACGATGACGACGACGTAGCCGACTTCGGGCGCGTCGTCTTGGCGGATCAGCGCAGCGTGTACAGATACGCTGCGATATCGCGCGCAGAGCCTTCCGGGACGCCGAGGTTTGGCATCGCCGTGCCGGGTTCGATCGCCTGAGGGACCTCGATCCAGCGCACGAGAAAATCCGGAGTGTTCGCGACTTCGCCCGCGATGTACGTCCTCTTGCTCCAGAACTCGAGCGGCGGACCGACCGTACCATTCGCGCCGCCAACGCCCGGAATCGTATGACAGGAGCCGCACCCATATCGCTGGATCGCGACCTTTCCGCGATCCGGGTTGCCGTTCGCAACCATGTACTGCGGCTCGCGGCCGGCCGCTTCTTCGCAGGCCTGCAGTGCGAGACACAGAAGCGCGGCTCCTGATAGCCACGCACGCGATCGCCACCTCCCATATCCCGACATCGAATCCTCCAGCCCGCTCACTCTCGCGTGCGTTAAAAAACACATATCGGCATCAGGATGAGCGGCGCAGCCGCCATCAAGACGCCGTAGACGAAGATGCCGCTGACCAGAATGCCCGCCATCGCCAAGAAGCGCGTTCGGCCTTCACCGACTTCTGCCGTCTCCTGGTGATCGGGAGCATCCTTCGCTCCAGCCTCGTTCCGCGTCAGCTTGAACGACCGAAGAGCGACGAGCAGCGCAAGCACGGCGACGACGAGCAGAACAGCGCTGATGACGATCGACAACACGCGAACGCCGCCGAACGTCGGTGACGCCTCCGGCGTTTGCAGCGGATAGCAAAAGTGCGCCATCAGCGCGTAGTTGCTGATCAGCTGCGCCGCCCAAGCGGCCGCGGCGCCAAACAAGCCGAAGGCGAGCAGCGGCAAGGCGACTCTGTTGCGATGCGGCGCCGCGTGCCCCGGCATCCCCGCCTGATCGAACCCGACCGTCATGAGAGACCCGTCATGAGTGTTTGATCATGGTGCGCCATCATGAAAACCGCGGTGTGATGTATAGCGAGAAAAAGACCACGAGCCAGACAACGTCGACAAAGTGCCAGTACATCGCGGCATTCGTGACGGCCAGATGGCGCTCCGCGGTGAACCAGCCGCGCCACGCCCAGATTTGCACCACGACGTTCATCAACAGCCCGATGAAGACGTGAGCGCCATGGAATCCGGTGATCGTGAAGAACAGGCCGCTGTATGCATCCGTCTGGAACACGAACTTCTTGTGTGAATACTCGATTCCTTGGATCACGAGAAACACAATGCCGAGAAGGAGCGTGACGAGCATCCCGAGCCGGAGACGCCCTTGGCTCCCGGCCCGAATTCCACGCTCGGCCCAGAACATCGTTCCGCTGCTGATGAGCAGGATGATCGTGTTCGGCAGAGCGAGCTTGAGCTCGGGCGGCCCGTCTGTCGGAAACGCGCCGCCGGTCATCGAGCCGAGGTAGTAATAGCCGAACAGGAGGTATGCGAAGAGCATCGCCTCGGTGACGATCACCAGCACCATCACCCACCAGCCGGGATTGCTGCGCGCGGCTGGATTGATCGGCAGCTCGTACGGGTTCGACGTCGTTACTGTCGTCGCCATCGCTCACACCTCCGCGGGGATAGTCGGCTCGTGACTCGGCAACAGCCACCCGACGATCGAGACGAACAGACCGATGACGCCGAGGACCGCGAGCCACATTGCGCCGAACACCAGCCCGTACGCGATGACGAGAATCGACAGCGACAACACGAATGGCCACGCCGTGTCCTCCGGCATCCGAAGAATCTCCTGAGGCTCGGCGTCCAACGGCGTGGTGCCGAACGTGTCGCGCGCATGATCGAGCACTGGTCCGCCGAACACAGTCCGTCCGGTTCCTTCGTCGAGCCGGTCCTCCCAAAGCGGATGACGACTGCCGACGATCGGGATGTGTTCGAAGTTGTAGTCCGGCGGCGGCGACGACATTGCCCACTCCAAGGTCGGCGCGTCCCACGGGTTCGGCCCGGCAGGCTCACCCATCGCCAGACTCCAGAAGAAGTTGATCACGAACACGACGACGCCCAGCGCGAAGACGTACGCGCCGACGGTGACCCACATGTTCTGCCAACCCCACCCGAATCCCGACGAGTACGTGTAGATGCGCCGCGGCATTCCCATCAGCCCGAGTGTGTGCATCGGGAAGAAGCCAACGCCGAATCCCAGGAACATCAGCCAGAAGTTCAACTTGCCGAGCCACTCGCTCATCATCCGGCCGGTGATCTTCGGAAGCCAGAAGTAAAAGCCGGCCATCACCGCGAAGACGTTGATGCCGATGAGCACATAGTGCAGATGCGCAACGACGAAGTACGTATCGGTGAGCTGGAGATCGTACGCATTGGCCGCGGTCGCGACGCCTGACACACCGCCGACGACGAACAACACGATGAACCCGGCGGCAAATAGCATCGGGGTTTTGAAGATCGGACGGCCATGCCACATCGTCGCGAGCCACGAGAACACCGCGATCGCGCTCGGAATGGTGATCACCATGCTCGCCGCGCTGAAGAACGAGCTCGCGGTCGCCGGAATCCCCGTCGCGAACATGTGATGCACCCACACACCGAAGCCGAGAATGCCGGTGCTCACCGTGGCGAGCGCCACGAGCGTGTAGCCGACGAGGGGTCTCCGACAGAACGTCGGAATCAAATCCGAGACCATTCCCATCGCCGGCAGGACGACGATGTAGACCCACGGATGCCCGAAGGACCAGAACATGTGCTGCCAGAGCAGCGCGCTTCCGCCATGACCTGGATCGAAGAAGTGCGAGCCAAAGCGCCGGTCCAAGAAGAGCATCACACACGCGGCGGTGAGCGCCGGCGTCGCGAGCAGCACGGAGAACGACGTCGTCAGCGTACCCCACACGAAGATCGGCAGCCGATTCACCGACAGGCCGGGCGCTCGCGTCTTGAAGAGCGTGACGATGAAGTTGACCGCCCCGACCGACGTCGAGACGCTGAGAAACGTCAGCCCGATGGCGTAGAAGTCCATGTTGAGCCCGGGCGAGTACGCCGCTTCGGTCAGCGGTGCGTACGCGAACCAGCCGCGATCGGGGACCTGGCCGACCAGGACACTCGTGTAGAGGAACACGCCGGACATGAGAAAAGTCCAATAGCTGAGCGCATTCGCGCGAGGACAGGCCATGTCCCGGGCCCCGAGCATGAGCGGCCAGAGATAGTTGCTGAACCCGGACAGCACGGGCGCGGCATACCAGAAGATCATGGTGATGCCGTGCATGCTGAACAGCTGATTGTATGCCTCTGGACTCAGCAGGTGCGCATCGGCATGCGAGAGCTGCAATCGCATGACCGCCGCTTCTCCGCCGCCGAGGAGCAGGAAGATGATCGACGTCACGAGGTACCGTCTGCCGATCGTCTTGTGGTCGACGGACGCCAACACTCCGTAGAGGCCGGGCGCGGTCTCCCAGATTCGTGTCAGACGCTCGGGCAGTTGACCAGGAACAGTCGTCGTCGCCACGGGTGACTCCTATTTCAACGTTTCGAGGTACGACACGAGCGCTTGCAGATCGCCCGGGCTCAACGCCATCACCGGCATGTCATTTCCCGGTTTGATCGCCTGGGAGTTCGCAATCCATCCCGCGAGATTTCCGCGAGTATTTTCTAATGCTCCGGCGGCGATGGTCATCCGGCTCGCGAGGTGTGTCAGCTCGGGACCGACATGACCGAGCGCATCGGCGCCGCGGATCGCGTGGCACGCGCCGCACGCAGATCGCTGAAACACGCCAAGCCCCACCATGGCGTCCGGATCGGTCGGACTGTTCGCGCTATCGCTCTGAGCCTGGAGCCACTGCCGGAATTCCGCAGGCGACTCGGCGACGACGTACGCCGCCATGTTCGCGTGTTGGAGTCCGCAGTACTCCGTGCACGCGCCGCGATAGACGCCTGGTTTGTCGGCCTGGAACCACGTGACGTTGCGCTGGCCGGGAATGACGTCGGTCTTTCCCGCGAGCTGCGGAATCCAAAAACTGTGAATGACGTCGGCGCTGCTCAGCTCTATGCGCACCGGGGTGCCGACCGGGATGTGGATCTCGTTCGCGGTGACGACCGTGTGCGATGGAGCGCCCGCGTACTTCACTTCCCACCACCAGCGGTGCCCGATGACCTCGACCGTCACGGACGGATCGGCCGGTGGCGCGGCCGTCGCGACCTCCGTCCCGATCGTAAAGGCAAGCGTCGCGGCGAGAATGATCGCCGGCACGATGATCCCGCCGACGACGATCCATCGGATGCCTCCGCCTTCGCGCACGATGCGATATCGGTCGCCTGCATCGTCGCGCGACCGAAACGCGCCGACGAGCACCAACACCCCGACGACGACGATCACTACCACCGATACGATCACGAGCCACCACCCGAGGCGGACCTGTGCCGCTGCGACGGGGCCGGCGCTCGTGAGAATGTTCATCGTCGATTGCATAGCGTCGCTCGCATGTGTCTCATGGCTGCCGCTTGTTCTGCGGCGCGGGTGTCTGCGCTTTCTCAGGATGCTCGAGCAGCGAGCCCGGGAGACGAGGGCCCGTCATTCCGCCAAGCGAGCGGACGTAGCTCACGAGCTCCCAGATCTGGTCGTGGGAGAGCACCGCACCCCACGCCGGCATTCCACGAGCGCGACCGTTGTAGATGGAGCTGAAGACGTCGACGTCGCTGCCGCCGTATCGCCAATAGTTGTCGACGAGGTTCGGCGCCATGAGACCCGCCTTCGCCTGAAAGCCGTGGCAGCCGGTGCAGTTCATCGCGACGAAGAGCTGACGCCCGCGTCCCGCGGCGGCGCTGTCGTCCGCATAGGGATTCACCTCGGTCGACTCGATCGCGCTCACGGCGATGCCCGGGAATGGCCCCTCGGGAACGGCCGCCGCACCCGTCAGCGACGGAAGCGGCGGCGGCGGGACATGCTCGAGGTCCCCGCCTTCGTTATAGCGCACACCCTGCCCGCTGCACGAGACGACGATCAGCGCCAGCGCGCCGATGAGCGAACTCTCAAAGACTGAAGACGTAGAGCATCCCTCCCGTCGGCGGCGCGGAGGGCGTCTTCGCGTACACGCCGCCCACACCACCCACTCCACTCAACACGGCGATATACTGCTTGCCGTCCGGCCCGATATAGGTCATCGGCCCACCGATGATCCCCGAGCCGAGCTGCTGCTGCCAAAGCACCCGGCCACTGCGTGCGTCGAGTGCGCGGAACCACCCGTCGAGCGTTCCATAGAACACGAGATCTCCGCCGGTCGTCAGCACGCCGCTGTAGAGCGGATAATTCGTGTCTTTCACGCTCCACACTTCCTTCGCGGTCTTCGGATCCCAGGCGATGAGTGCACCCTTGAATCCGCCCGGCGCCGGCACGGCGGGAAAGTTCGAGCCCATGTACGGCGTGCCCGCGATGTACTGCACCTGATGCTCGCCCTTGTTCATGCAGACGTTGATCGCCGGCACGTACACGAGCCCCGTTTTCGGCGAGTACGCTGATGGCTCTTCGTCCTTGCCGCCGGACGTCGACGGACAGATGTCGTTCGTCACCGTTCCTTGATGTGCCCCTTTCTCCTTGACGACGACCGGCGCTCCCGTCGAGCGATCGATGCCGGTCGACCAGTTCTGCGCGACGAACGGCGCGACCGCGATGATCTCTCCCGTCGCGCGGTCCATCGTGTATCCGTAGCCGTTCCGGTCGAAGTGCACGAGCGCTTTCCGGGTTCGGCCGCCGTCCGCCATGTCGATGAGAACATTCTCATTGACGCCGTCGTAGTCCCACATGTCGTGCGGCGTGAACTGATACGCCCACCGCACCTCGCCGGTATTTGGATCGCGCGCGAAGATGCTCGACGACCATTTGTTGTCGCCCGGACGTTGATCGCCGTTCCACGGACCGGGATTCGACGTCCCGTGATAGATGAGGTTCAGCTCCGGATCGTACGAGATCCATCCCCATACCGTCGCGCCGCCGTGCTTCCACGCGTCGTTCGGCCAGCTCGTGACGCCGAGGTCTTTGCCCTGATCGTTGCGATAGAAGTTGTGCGTCTTTGCGGTGATCTTGACGTCGCTGTCCGGACCGGTGGTGTACGCGCGCCAAAGTTGGTGTCCGTCCGACAACGCGAGCGCCGCGATCCAGCCGCGCGCCCCCATCTCGCCGCCCGAGTTGCCGACGAGCACTTTGCCGTCCACGATCAACGGCGCCATCGTCATCGTGATGCCGCGATTCACGTCGGCGAGCTTCGTCTCCCAGACTTCATGTCCATCCTTGGCGTCCAGCGCGATGGTCCGGTCGTCGAGGAGATTGTAGACGATCTTTCCATCCGCGTACGCCCAGCCTCGATTCACGACGTCGCAGCACGCGACGCCCTCCGCCCACGGATTCGTTGCCGGCGTATAGCTCCATTTCACCGTGCCGGGCTTCTTGAGATCGAGCGCATAGGCCTGGTCGGGGAATGGCGTCACGATGTACATCACGTCGTTCACGACGAGCGGCGTTCCTTCGTGCCCGTGCACCTGGCCGGTCGAAAACGTCCATGCGACGCGGAGACCGCTGACGTTCGACGTGTCGAGCTTCGCGAGCGGACTGTATCGCGTCAGCGAGTAATCGCTCCCCTGCGTCGCCCACTCGCCGGGATCCTTTTCGCGATGCGCGAGGTCGGCCTCTGCGGCATCGCCGCGCGGCGCCGAACACGCGGAGCTCAACGCGATCGACGCCAACAGCGCCGTCAGGCCTCTTCGCGCGGAATCGGAGATACGTATCACAGTCGTCATCGGCGGCGCCATCAATGAAGCGTGGTGTTGACGGCGGACTTTCGTGTCGCGTCCTCGCTCCCGTGTCCGAGGCCGCGGTACCGATGCGGATTCGCGCCGCCGAGCGAACGGACGTAGGTGACGAGCTCCCAGATTTCGTTTTCCGGCAGGATCGTTCCCCACGCCGGCATGCCCTGCGCTCGGCCGCGATAGATCGAATTGAAGATGTCGACGTCGCTCGCGCCGTAGCGCCACTGATTGTCGGTGAGATCCGGACCCATCCCGCCCGTGCCGTCGAAGCCGTGGCAATAGGCGCAATTCATCCGAACGTAGAGAAAGCGCCCTTCTTCGATCGCGCCCTGATTCCGCGCGTATGGATCGAACACCGAGGTTTGTACTTGGCTGACGCCGAGGGTTGGCACCGGCCCCTCGGGCGCCCGAAGCACATAGGAGACTTGCGGAGTCCGCGTGGCCGGAACCTCCGAGACGCTCGCGCCGGCCGGCTGCTGCGGCTTGCACGCGGCGAGCAGTACCGCCGCAGCGGCTCCGCAACCGGTGATTAGAGATCTCATATACATCCTGTCGCGGCGAGTCATCTCAGTCGCGCCCGACCACGGGGATGCCAAACTCCTGAACGATCCGCTGCACACCGTCCTCATCGCGGTCCAAGACGCGCTGGAGCGACGCTCGAAGCGCGGGGTCGGTCTTTCGAACCCCGATCGCGATCGGGAACGTGAATACGGTCCCCGTGCGCGCGTCGGTCGACGGCACGACAGGCGTCAGAGCGAGCGGAACGCGCGCGTTTTTCGCGAAGTAGCCGGCGAGCGGGCCCCACACGACGGCGACGTCCACCGCTCCACTCTCGACCGCGTCGATGAGCTTCGCGGGCGGGTTGGGCTCGGAGTAGTTGCCGTAGATGCTGAAGCTCACGACGTTGCGCACGATGCCGCGGTCTCCGAGCGCATGCGCCGGCGGCGGATTGTCGTAGTCGGTCCCGACGAAGTGCAGTCCGATCTTCAACGTCTTGAGGCGCGGGTCGTCGAGCGAGGTGATCCCGTAGTGACGGTCCGCGCGCGAGACGAACACATAGGTCGAGCGATAGTACGGCCGCGTCGTGAGCAGAGCGCCGAATCCCTCCGGCACGCTGATCGCGACGTCGCACTTGTTCGCCGTGATCGTGTTGCGCACCCACGCACGTCGCTGCGGCCACCACGCATATTCGAGGCTGTCGCCGAGGTCGTGCGCGATCAGCTCGGCGATTCGATTTTCGTATCCGCCGCCCGCGCGATTCGAGAACGGAAGATTGTTCGGATCGGCACACACGCGGAGCACCGGCCGCGCGGCATGCGCGTCGTGAACTCGCGACACTGCCGTCGCGGCCAAGACGAGCGCCGGAAGGAGCAGCGCCATCGTCACTCGGCCGCCGAGCTCACAGGGAGAAGACATACAGCATTCCTCCTTCGGCCGGGTAGCCTTCGACGTGTGAATCGACGCCGGCGGCTCCTCCGACGCCGGTGAGAACCGCCACGTACTGTTTGCCGTCCGGTCCTTTGTAGCTCATGGGCGCGCCGATCACGCCGGATCCGCAGTGGAACTTCCAGAGCTCCTGCCCGGTGCGCGCGTCGACGGCTTTGAACCAACCCTCGATAGTACCATAGAAGACGACATCACCCGCGGTCGCGAGCGCGCCGCTGTACACGATGAACTTGTCGGGGATCGACCAGACTTCTTTCCCGGTCGTCGCGTCCCACGCGATGAACGCGCCGCGATTTCCGCCGGGCCCCGCATGTCGCTGCATCGCCGCGCCCCAGTACGGCGTGCCCGCGATGTAGCTGACCTCGACGCCCGTGTAGTCCATGCATTCGTTGTTCGTCGGCACGTAGAACAACCCCGTGCGCGGCGAGAATGCAGCCGGCTGTTGATCTTTTCCGCCGATGTCCGGCGGACAGATGTTCTGCACCGTCGCACCTTGATGCGTGCGCTTCGATGGAACGACCGCCGGCACGCCCGTCTTGAGGTCGACGCCGGTCGACCAGTTGAGATTCGCGAACGGTTGCGCGACGAGCACCTCGCCGGTCTCGCGATCGATCGTGTACCCGAACGCGTTGCGGTCGAAGTGCACGAGCACTTTGCGAGTGCGCCCTTGGATCGGCAGATCGACGAGGATGCTCTCGTTCACGCCGTCGTAGTCCCACAGGTCGTGCGGCGTCACTTGGTACGCCCACACGGCGTCGCCGGTATCCGCGTCGCGCGCGAAGATCGTCGACGTCCATTTGTTGTCGCCCGGACGTTGATCCTGATTCCACGGCCCGGGATTCGACGTCCCGTAGTAGATCAGGTTCAACGCCGGATCGTACGAGATCCACCCCCACACCGTCCCGGCGCCGTGCTTCCATCCGTCCGGCGGCCACGTACTGATTCCGAGATCCTTGCCGCGATCCTTCGGATAGAAGGGGTGGAAGCGCGGCCCGATCTTGACGTCGCTGTCGGCGCCCGTGCTGTAGGCGCGCCACACGATCTTTCCAGAATTCTCATCGAGCGCGGTCAACCAGCCGCGCGCGCCCATCTCGCCGCCGGAGTTCCCGACGTAGACCTTTCCTCGGGCGACGAACGGCGACATCGTCATCGTGACGCCGTCGTTCACGTCCGCGAGCTTCGTTTCCCACAGCAGCTTGCCGGTATTCGCGTCGAGCGCGACCGTGCGATCGTCGAGAAGATTGTAGAACAGCTTCCCGGCATCGTACGTCCACCCGCGGATCACGACGTCGCAGCAGGCGACGCCAACCGCCCATGGATCGGTGTTCGACCGGTACATCCATTTGACGGTCGCGGGCTTCGTGAGATCGATCGCGTACGCGATGTTCGGATAGGGCCCGACGAGATACATCGTGTTGTTGACGACGAGCGGCGCGCCTTCGTGTCCGCGAAGCGCGCCGGTCGAGAAGGTCCACGCGAGCTTGAGATTCTTCGCGTTGGCGGTCGTGATCTCCGTCAGATCGCTGTAGCGAGTCAGTGCGGTGTTGTTGCCCTGCGTCGTCCATTCGCCCGGCGGACTCGCGACGGCGCCCGCCGCGATCTCGGCATGTGCTTCGGCGACGCGACCGGCCGCCGTGCCCGCCTTCGTGGCGGACAGTCCCGCGTCGCGCGTCCCCATGCACGCGCCAATCGAGCATAGAGCCGCTGCGGTCAACGCGGGTCGCCGAAGGATGGAAGACACTGTGTTCCTCATTTTGGCCGGCGCTCACCTGGTGGAAACTCTCGAGACAGCGCGCGCGTCGCCGTACCCTTCGCCGCGCCTGCCGGCACCATGCCGACGTGCGATGTATGTCCGCCCGGCCACGGTTCGCCGCGCGTCTGGGCGATCGCCCACACATACGCGGCGACGCGCTTCACCTCGTCGTCGGACAGATTCGATTTCCCTCCGCGGGGCGGCATCTGAATGGGGCTCCGCGTGAGCGGCTGTGGAATTCCCGAGTCGATGAGCGAGTCGATCGACCGCCACTCGGGCTGCGCATAGTTCAGCCCGACCGTGAGCGCGTCGCCGGCCGCCGGCGCTCCTTCCGCCTCGACGCCGTGACACGCGAAGCAGTTCCCTTTGCCGTGAAAGATGCTGTCGCCCTGAACGATCGTTTCGATCGTCATCCCCTTCGGAAGCGTGGGCAACTGCCCGGGTTGCAGGTCATCGTGCGTCTTGATCGCCGGCGGCATCGTGCCAGAACCCGACGGCTGCTGCGCGCGCCGGCCCTGTGCCGGTGTGCGCGCCGGCAAGACCACCATCGCGGTCAACACAATTGCGGTCAGCGCCGTCGCTCGACCCATCATTGTTTCTTGCCCTTCAGCTCGACGGTGTCGGGATGGGATCCGAGCACGCTCGGAATTCCCACCCCGGCCGGTCCCTGGTGCGGAAGCGCGAATGCGATCATCTCGTCGCCGCGCGGCGTGTTGAGCGTCATGAGCCCGGTGGCCGCGACGGCGATGTATTGAACGCCGTGGACCTCATAGCTGATCGGCGGCGCGTTCACGCCGGCGTCGACGTCCGCGCTCCAGACTTGCTTGCCGGTCTTCGCGTCGAGCGCGATGACGTGCTTGTCCGACGTTCCGGTGAATACGAGACCGCCGGCGGTCGCAACGAGTCCGCTGATCACCGGCTTGTCGAGCTTCGTCTGCCACGCGATCTGTCCGGTCGACAGGTCGACGGCGGTTACGAGCCCGTACGTTCCCGTCGGCTGCGAGGCGACGGTTCCACCCCAGTATTGCGCCGGCGGCTTGAGTGTTTCGTGATTCACCCAATACATCATCGGGAGATAGTTCCCGTCGACGTACAGATATCCGGTCTGCGGACTGTACGCGGTCGGACTCCAGTCCGATCCGCCGAGCGTGCCCGGATTCACGAGCTGTGGATGGGCGGTGTCCGGGCGCGTCATGTAGTTGAGCAGCGGGACGAACGCCGCGCTTTTGCGAATCGGCTTGCCCGTCGCGCGATCGAGCACGTACACGTAGCCGTCCTTTCCCGCTTCGGCGACCGCGTGCACGGTGCTTCCACTCGCGTCGCGCACGTCGACCAGCACGGGGGGCGTCGTCGCGTCGTAGTCCCAGACGTCGTGTGAGACTTCTTGAAAGTACCAGACGAGCTTTCCCGTCTTGGCGTTGAGCGCCACGATCGACGAGGTGTACAGATTGTCACCGGGCCGCACTTCGCCGTCATTGTCCGGCGCCGCGTTCCCGATGTTGATGAAGAGGTAGCCGAGCGCCGGGTCGTACGCCGGGTGGTGCCACATCGGGCCGCCGCCGTGCTGCCACGCGTTCGCATACTTCGCGCTGTCTGACTTTTCCTTCGCGATGTCGCGGTTGAACGACATTCCCCAGTCGTCCTGCGTGCGCCATTTGCCCCACCAGCCGCCCTGCTCGGGACTCGGGATCGTATAGAAGCGCCAGATGCGCTTTCCGGTGTTCACATCGTATGCGTCCACGTAGCAGCGGCACCCCTGCTCTCCGCCGCTCACACCGGTGATCACGCGCCCGTCGATGACCGTCGGCGACCCCGTCATGTGATAGCCGAGGTTGTTGTCGCCGACCTGCACCCGCCACACTTCCTTCCCGTTCGCCGCCGACAGCGCCACCAGCCGGGCGTCGACCGTCGCCATGAAAACGAGCCCGCCGTAGACGGCGACCCCCTTGTTGTTGGTGGCGCAGCAGTCGGCGACGGTGCGGCCGCCGTAGTCGTATGCGTACTCCCATTTCTTGTCGCCCGTCTCTGCATCGACGGCGATGACGTGGTTGAGCGCGGTCGTGAAATACATCACGCCGTCGGTGACAACGGGCCCGGTCTCCGACGCGTGGGGAATGCCCGAGTGGTTGATCCACATCGGCGTCAGCTGCGCGACGTTGGTCGTGGTGATCTGATTGAGCGGCGACCAGCGCTCGTTCGTGTAGTCTCGTCCGTACTCGACCCACTCGCCGGGCCGCGCCATGGCGTCGACGTGCGCCTTGTCCGCCGCGGCGACGTCGACGTGCACGGATGCCTCACCGCGCTCAGCCGCTGCGTCGTGCGCTTCTCCGCTGGAGCAACCCTCGGCGATGATGACCATCGTCGAGAGGCTGACACACATGGACAAGCACAACCGAGGGACGATGCGCGCCTTCATAGTTTGCTAATGCTACTTCTCTGGTTATGAGGGGAATCCCGGCCGCGGGGCTTCCGCGGGGCTGCATAGCCATGCGCCTCCGCGTGCAAATCGCCTGCCGCAGCCACGGGATCCCAACGATTTATTGTGATGGCGCGCACTTTGACGTGGGACTACCTCGAGAAAAAACGAGGTTTGTATGCGATTTCCGTGTTTGGCCGCCGCCATCGGCGTCGCGGCGTCCGTCTGCTCGTTCGGCTGCTCGCGGAGCGGTAAACCCATCGCTCAAGGCGACACGACGAAGGAAAAAGCGCCAGGCGTCGCCGGCGGAAACGTCGCGGCGTTCACTCGAACAGGAGAGACAAAAGGGCTCGATAGCCCCGAGTCAGCCGTCTTCGACTCGACGCAAGGCGTGTGGTTCGTGTCGAACATCGTCGGCGGTTCGACCGAAAAGGATCACAAGGGCTTCATCAGCCGACTGAAGAGCGACGGCCTCATGGACTCGCTGCACTTCATCAAAAGTGGCGTGAACGGAGCCCTGCTCGACGCGCCCAAGGGCCTCGCGTTGCATGGCGATACCATATGGACCGCCGACATCGACGTCGCGCGAGCGTTCGACATCCACAGCGGGAAACCGCTCGCGACAGTGGACTTCCGTCCGTTGCACGCGAAGCTGCTGAACGCCATCGCCATCGGACCCGACGGTCGCGTCTACATCACCGACACGGCAATTCAGATGGAAGGCGCCGCGACAAAGCACGTCGGTCCCGATCGCATCTTCGTGATCGCCGCCGGCCTCAAGCCCGCGGTCGCCGTCGAAGACAGCGCGATGGACGGCCCGAACGGCATTTCGTGGGATCGAACCAAAAACCGGTTCCTCGTCGTCGGCTACATGGGGCCCGCGATCACCACCTGGGCGCTCGGGGCATCGCACGTCCAACCGCTGACGAAGGGCGTCGGCCAGTTCGATGGCAACGAAGTTCTCCCGGACGGCAGGGCTCTCGTGTCGAGTTGGGCCGACTCCAGCCTGTACATGCTCGTGGGCGATTCACTACAACGCGTCGTCGCCGGCGGACTGCCAACGCCCGCGGACCTTCACGTCGACATGCACACGATGACCGTCGCAATCCCGCTGTCGAGTCAAAACGAGATCGTGTTCTACTCGCTGCCGAAGATGCGTTGACCGTCCGGGAGACCCGCGACTACTTCGCCTGCAAGAGCGGCGCGATCGGCATCCCGATGCCGAAGATGAGCACCGCCGGCTTGGCGTCCGTGATGAATGTTCGCACGCCCTTCGGAACATCGTCGCCGGCTTTCGGCAGCCCGGTCGCGACGTAGTCGAGGTTTCCATAGAAGTAGAAACCGGATTTGTGCAGCGCGCTCGCCGTGTCCATTCCGCCGAACGGATACAGAAGTGCCACTCCACCGACGTCGAGCTTGTGTGTGTAGGCGCTCGCATCGTTCGGTCGCGCCGCGGGGCTCAACAGGTCGCCGACATATGCTTGAAGCGCAAACCACCCATGCGTCATCTTCTGCGGGACGATATCTCCAAGCGCACCCATCGTGAGACTCACGTGGTTCGCCTTGATGTCGGTGCCGACTTCGCTCGCCGTGTACTCAGTGAAGGGATTGGCCCGGGCCTTCGCGCTCGGCAGCCAGGTCGTAGAGGCAAACACGGACAGACGGTCGAGCTGCGTCTTCGCGGACACGAAGATCTGTAGTTGGAGATTCGTCTTCGACGGAAGCTCCGACGTGGCGCCGGTCGTATCGTTGCGAACAGTCGGCGACCCGAAGAGATGGGACTTGTTGCCGGCAATGTTGAACGCCACGGACGGCGCACAGACGATCGTGCACGGCTTCGCTCCCTGTGCGGCGAGCGTATCCGGCGACAGTGCCGCGAGCAGAAGCCCGCTCGAACAAAGAATCGAGCGAAGCGGGACGAATGATGATGTTCTCATGACAAAAACCCCTCAGTGCGATGAATGCCGCGCGCAACCGATGCGGTGGCACCAAGCGTCGACGCAACGTACGCGCCGTCCTCGATCGCATTGACAGAGTTTCAGTGTTTCGCGTTTATTATACGCCCCAGATCGACGAGAGCACGCGCCGCCAATTGCCGCCGAGCATCAAGCTGATGTCCGCGTCGCTGTACTTCCGCCGGATGAGTCCCTCCGCCAAATCGTACGTGCGCTTCGGATGATCGAGTCCCGGCACGGCAAGCTTTCCATCGGGCCCGGCGTGAAAGTGATAGCGATCGAAGTTCGGCTGATTGCTCGGAATCTCTTGCTTTGCTTCGGCGCTGTTCACGGGATTCGCGTTGCCGACGAGATCGAGATCTCCACCGATGCCGGCGTGCTCGACGCCGACAAGCTTCGCCACATGGTCGAAGTGGTCGAGCACGTTCTCGATCGTCACCGGCTCGTCGAGCTTCACCATGAAGCGAATCATCGGGATGCCCATCACGCCGCCGAGCTTCGCGAGCTTCACGATGGCTTCGTCCGTCTTTGCCCGCAGATGTCCGGGCGCCACCGCGCGGCACGCCGAGTGCGAGACGATGACCGTCTTTTTCGCCGCGGCGAGCGCGTCGAGCGTCGTTCGATCCGCCGCATGCGACAGATCCACGGCCATGCCCACCTGCTGCATTCGCGCGAGGACCTGCGCCCCGTAGTCCGTCAACCCACCATCGGTCTCGGCAAGAAATCCTGAGCCGAGGCGATTGGTCTGATTGTAGGTGAGCTGCGACGAGCGCTGGCCGAGTCCCCAGAACACGTCGACGTCGTCGGCGGTGCGAAAATGATCTGCGTTCTGAAAATTGATCAGAATGCCGATTTTGTCGTCGCGCGCCAGCTGTGCGAAATCAGCCGCCCCGCCGACGCGAATGAACCACTGCGGATACGCCGCGACGAATCCATTCCATTCAGCGACCGTGCGGAGCGCGCCATCATATGTTGGGCCGCCCTCACCGATTCCAAAGACTCGGAATCCTGAAGTCCGATATTCTTCCCAATTCGCCGGACCGAAGGCATTTGGTCTCAGCAACCATTGCTCGCTGAGCGGCGGATGTATCGCAGTGTCCGCAAACCGAAACTGGTTGAGCAGGTCGACGACGACGGTTCCGTGCACGAGCCGAATCGCCCGTTCGGAATACTCGGCTTCGGAGTCGGGGAAGAGCCGGTATCGATGACGAAGCACCGCCGGCGCCGGAAGCACAGCGCTTGCGGTAAGCACCGCCATCGTCGCGACCGCGCTGCGCCGCGAAATGTTGTCTGTCGGATCTCGTTCGATGCGTGCGTCTTCGGGCCCTGTCGTCACGGTTTCTACCAAAAGGAGTGATTCGCGGAAGGCAGCTGCCGGCGGCGCGTCAACAGATGCGTGATGGACGTGACGATTGTTGCTGTCGCGCGCGAATCGCACAAGGCCGGCTGGACAGCTGCGACGCGTCGGCTCGCTCGTTGCTGCTCGACGCCGTTGCGTCGCTCCGCGTCAACAGTAGCACGCGGTCCGCCATTGCTGGGATTCTTTTAACCACTCGCAAGACCGGAGAACACATGACCGGAAGATCTCACACTGCAAGCGCCATGGCGCTGGCAGCGCTCGTCGGCGTGCCGCTGACGAGTCTCACGACGACAGCCTCGCCGCCGACACGGATGCTCGTCACGAACGAGCTCGGGAACACCATTACCGACGTCGACCTCACGACGAACACGGTTCGCAAGACCTTCCCCGTCGGCCAGCGGCCGCGCGGGATCGCGCTCTCGCCCGATCAAAAGACGGCGTACGTCGCGCTCGGAAAAGACAACGCGCTGGCCGTCGTCGACGTCGCGCGAGATAGCGTGATCAAGAAAATTCCGTCCGGTGAAGATCCCGAGCAGATCACGCTGACCCGCGACGGACGCATCGCGTACGTGACGAACGAAGAGAGCGCGCACGCGACGGCAATCGATGTCACCACTGGGAAGATCCTGTGGTCGACGCCCGTCGGTACCGAGCCTGATGGAATCGCGCTCACCGCCGACGGAAAGCGCGTCTACGTCGCCGCGGAAACGGCCGATACCGTATCCGTCATCGACGCCGCGAAAGGAAACGTCGTCGCGAGCATTCCGATCCGCGGGCGGCCGCGCTTCGTCGGAGCCGATCCGCGGGGCGAGTACGTCTTCGTCAATGCGGAGAGCGGCGGGACCTTCAACATCATCGACCCGCGCACGAACAAGGTCGTGCACAGCGTTTCACTCAAGTCGATTTCTCCCGACAGCGTCAAGCCGAGCGGCATTGCGGTGGCCCCCGACGGGCGCACCGTGTACTTCGCCAATGGTCGCGCGAACAAAGTGGCCGTGATGAACGTCGCGAGCAGGACGATCACTCACACCATTCCGGTGGGACAGCGTCCCTGGAGCGTCGCATTGTCGTCCGACGGCTCGATGCTCTACACCGCGGACGGCCGATCCAACCAAGTGTCGGTCATCGACCTCGCGAAACACGCGGTCGTTCGAACGATCCCGGTCGGCGACCACCCCTACGGGATCGCACTCGTCGGCTCCGCACGCTGATGACTCGATTCGCTTGCGCCGGTTGAGCGTTTCCCATCAGTGGACGGCCCGACCTTAGTCACACTGTCGTTGGCTACCGCAGTCGGCGAAAGAACGACCAATTGGCCGGACATCATCGGCAAATGCGCCTGAATAGCGCACACGAACGGATAGAGGCCCGCGCGCTTCGCCACGTAAGTCGCCGTCGTCGTCTTCTGCGGAGGGAGCGAGACGGAAAAATCCGGGAGAACGAATGAGTGCACGTCGTCTTCCGGATTGATGAACGTGAACTCGATCGTATCACCCTCGACGACGGTCACTGTGCTCGGACTGAATGCGTAGACCTCCTTGCCATCGAGCACGCCGCCTTTGGCGAAATCTTCCTTGAGAAACGGCAATACGGACTGCTGTTCCTTCACGAGAAGGGGCACGGTGGTGACGACGATGGGGCGTCGGCGTGGCACGTAAGAAGTCGTCGGCGCGCTCGCGGACGTGCGCGAGCACGAGACGATCGAGGTAAATAGAAAGACGAGGCTCAATCGCATGGGCGGAATGTTACGGGCGATAGGATTGTACATCCGCGACCATCGTGACGACGACATCCGGCATCAAGCCAGGACATGACAAAGACTTTGTGACGCCGTGTCTTGTCGGCGACCGGAATTTTCCGCAGGCTTGTGTCGATTTTCGATAGTGAACCCCGATAGCTCGTCGACGAGCCCCCGTCTGCGCGATCGCCACCTGTTTGCTGGATTGATTCGGCTGCATCTGCTACATCACGCTTCCGAGTAACCCGTCAGCGCGCGCCGTCACGCGTGTACCCCCGCCTTCGACAGGTCCGGCCAGAGCATGAGCATTCTCCAATTCGCACTGCGCCGGCCGCTGACGGTCGTGGTGGTCGTCATCTCCATCCTGATGGGCGCGGTCCTCGCCATGGCGCGAATGCCTCGCGACATCTTTCCCACCCTCGGCATCCCGACCATCTACGTCGCGCAGCCGTACGGCGGCATGGACCCCGCGCAGATGGAAGGGTTTCTCACCTACTACTACGAATACCACTTCTTATACATCACCGGGATCGAGCACGTCGAGTCGAAGTCGATTCAGGGCGCGGCATTGATCAAGCTGCAGTTCTATCCCGGCACGGACATGTCGCAGGCGATATCCGAAGTCGTCTCGTACGTGAACCGCGCGCGCGCCTTCATGCCTCCGGGCACCGTTCCGCCGTTTGTGACGCGATTCGACGCCGGTAGCGTGCCGGTCGGCGACCTCGTGTTCACGAGTCAGACGCGGACGGTCGGCGAGCTGCAGGATGCGGCCCTCAATCGGGTGCGCCCGCTCTTCGCCACGTTGCCAGGCGTGTCGGCGCCGCCGCCGTTCGGCGGGAGTGCGCGCGCCATCGTCATCAATCTGAAACCCGATCGTCTGCGCGCGAACAATATGTCGCCCGACGAAGTGGTTGCCGCCGTGACGGCCGCCAACCTCATCAGCCCGTCGGGCAACATGGCGATCGGCGACAAGTACCCGATGGTGCCACTCAATTCGGTCGTCAAGAACATCCAGAACCTCGCCGACGTTCCAATTCGCACGGCGGTATTTCCGACGGTATTTCTGCGCGACGTCGCCACGGTGACCGACGGATCGGACATCGTCACGAGCTACGCGCTCGTCAACGGTCGTCGAACCGTGTACGTGCCCGTGACAAAGCGGTCCGACGCATCGACGCTCACTGTCGTGAACCTCGTCAAACAGAACCTCGCGCGCTTCCAGAGCGTGCTGCCGAGCGATGTAACGGTGAGCTATGAGTTCGATCAATCGCCGTACGTCACCGGCGCGATTGCTGGACTGACGCTCGAAGGCGTACTCGGCGCCGTGTTGACGGGCCTCATGGTGCTGCTCTTCCTCCGCGACTGGCGCAGCGCGTCGATCGTCGTGATCACGATTCCGCTGTCGCTGCTCGCGTCGCTGCTCGCACTCTCGCTCACCGGTCAGACGATCAACCTGATGACACTCGGCGGACTGGCGCTGGCCGTTGGTATTCTCGTGGACATGGCTGTCGTCGTCATCGAGAACATTCACGCGCATCTGTCCCAAGGGAAACCGGTGGCCCGCGCGGTCGCCGACTCCGGCACTGAAGTAGCGCTGCCGCTCCTCGTTGCAATGCTCTGCGTGCTGGCGGTATTCGTGCCGTCGTTCTTCATGCAGGGGGCAGCGCGCGCGCTCTTCTTGCCGCTGGCGCTCGCGGTGGGATTCGCGATGGCTGCGGCGTATCTGCTGGCAAGCTCGCTCGTGCCGGTGATTGCGGTATGGCTCGTTCGCGCGCATCCCGCGGACGCGCTGACGCATGCATCCGACCCGGCCCGAGGCTTCGCGGCGTTTCAGGCGCGCTTTGGCCGAGTCGTCAGCAGCGTGGTCGCTTGGCGCGGCCTTGCGGTCCTGGGCTATCTCGTTGTGACGCTCGTCATCACGGTCCTCCTCTTCGGCAGACTCGGGACAGACATCTTCCCGAAGGTCGACGCCGGGCAGCTCCAGGTTCGAATCCGAGCGCCGTCCGGCACGCAGATCGGCGGAACGGAGGTCGCCGCGCGAAAGACTCTCGATCTGATCTCGAAGGCAGTCGGCCCGGCAAACGTTGCGATCACGCTCGCATTCGTCGGCGTACACGCCTCCGCGTATCCGATCAACTTCATCTATCTCTGGAACGGCGGGCCCGAGGAAGCGGTCGTCCAAGTGCAGTTGAAGCCAGGCACGCCGATTCACATGGACGATCTCAAGGAGCGTCTCCGCCGCACGTTTGCATCGGAAATGCCCGACGTGTCGTTCTCGTTCGAGCCCAGCGACATCATCAGCCGCGTGATGAGCTTTGGCTCGGCGACGCCTGTGGAGGTCGCGGTCAGCGGGTCCGATCTCGCGGCCGACCGGGCGTTCGCGGAAAAAGTCCGTGACAAGATTCGCACGATCCCCGCGCTGCGCGATGTGCAGTTCGGCCAGTCGCTGGACTATCCGACCGTCGATGTGAATGTGGATCGACAAAAGGCGGGGCTCATGGGAATTCGAATGGCTGACGTGTCGCGATCGTTGGTGACGGCGACGTCGTCGAGCCGGTTCGTCGTCCCGAACTACTGGGCCGATCCCAACAGCGGCGTCGCGTATCAGATCCAGGTGCAAATTCCGCAGGCGACAATGGATTCAATCGAGCAGGCGCGGAACGTTCCCATCTTCAATCGCGGCGGCCAGACGTTGCTCCTCCGCGACGTCGCGTCCGTGACGGAAGGAACGGCCGTCGGGCAGTATGAGCGATACAACATGCAGCGCATGGTGACGGTAACCGCGAACATCGCGAACGCCGACCTCGGCACGACCGCATCACAGTTGTCTCGTGCCCTCGGCGAGCTCGGGAAGCCGCCCGCGGGCGTCAACGTCGCTGTCCGCGGGCAGATCGCGCCGATGCAAGAGATGTTGAGCGGATTGCAGACCGGGCTTCTGCTCGCGGTCGTGGCCATCTTCCTGCTGCTCACGGCGAATTTTCAGTCGATGCGACTCGCGCTGATCGTCGTGGCGACGGCGCCGGCCGTCGTCGCCGGCGTGTCGATCATGCTCTGGCTCACGGGAACGACGCTGAACATTCAATCGTTCATGGGGGCGATCATGGCGATCGGTGTCGCGGTCGCCAACGCGCTGCTGCTCGTGACGTTCGCCGAGCGGTCGCGAATGGCGGGAGCGTCGGCGTCCGACGCCGCCATCGAAGGCGCGCGAAGCCGCTTGCGCCCCATTCTGATGACGAGCCTCGCGATGATCGCTGGAATGATTCCGATGGCGCTCGGAATCGGCGAAGGTGGGCAGCAATCCGCGCCGCTAGGCCGCGCAGTGATCGGAGGTCTTGTGGTCGCGACGATTGCAACGCTCCTCGCATTGCCCGCCGTGTACGCGCTCGTCCAGGCGCGCGCGGGTCGGCAATCGCCGTCGCTCGATCCCGATCAGACGGGCAGCCGCACGTTCGGTCCAACGCTGACCGCTTCAGAACACACGGAACTCGGCATCTCATGAGACATCGACTGGAGCAGCGATACCGCGCCGTTCTGCGGCTCGGCACGAGCGTTGGGGTTTGCGCGTTGACGGCATTGATGGGCTGCGGTGCATCGGATGCGAAGGGCCCCGCGCCCGTACCGTCACCGCCGATCTCCGTCAAGACAGCAACGCCGAAGTCGGGGAGCATCACGCGCAGCATCACGCTGCCCACGTTTCGCATGCTGCCCTATCAATCGGCGACGCTGTACGCGAAGGTCGCCGGCTATTTGAAAACTTTAAAAGCGGACAAGGGTGACGCAGTGACCGCGGGACAGCTGCTCGCGGAGATCGAAGTCCCCGAGCTGCTCGCCGACGAAGCGCAGTTCAAGGCCGAAGCTGACGTCGAGCGCGGGAACTACGAACGCATGGCCGCGGCGCGCGCAAAAGCGCCGGATCTCGTCGTGCCACAGACCGTCGACGACCTGCGCGGCAAAGCCGACATCGCGAAGGCCAAGCTCCAGCGGACGCAGACGCTGCTTCAGTTCGCGCGAATCACGGCTCCCTTCTCCGGCGTCGTCACCGCGCGATTCGTCGATCCCGGTGCGTTCATTCCGGCGGCAACCGCGGGCAGCACACCGCAGAATGCGGCGCTGTTGACGATCATGGATTTCAGTCGCGTTCGCGTTCAGCTGTATGTGCCCGAGGCCGAGGTTCCGTTCATTCGAAATGGACTCCCGGTGACACTGACCGTGGACGAGCTGCCGGGACGGACCTTCAACGCCTCCGTCAGCCGGTTCTCGAATGCGCTCGATGAAGCAACGAAGACGATGTTGACGGAGATCGAGCTGCCGAACGCCGACCACGCGCTGCGGCCTGGCATGTACGCGACGGTGAAGCTCGCCGTGCAGCGCAGGAACGCCGCGCTCCTCGTGCCGAAAGAAGCGGTCGTCGTCGAGAAGGCCGGTACGTTCGTCTATACAGTCGCCGAGGGGAAAGCCCGAAAGCTGCCGGTCCACACGGGATTCAACGACGGCGTGAACGTGGAGATCGTCGATGGCGTGACCGCGAACCAGCCGGTGATCCTCGTTGGAAAGCAAGCGCTGACCGACGGCCAATCCGTCAGCCCGAAAGCGCAATGAGACGAATCTCACGCGTGGCTGCAGCTGCGTTGGCGCTGTCGGCGATGACTCACGCATCATCGCGTGCGCAGGTCCCGACGTCGTCGACGTATCCTATCGACCTCGCCACCGCCCTTCGTCTCGCCGATGCGCAGAATCTCGACGTGCAGATCGCGCGCGAGCGAGCGAAGGAGGCGCTGGCCAATCGATCGAGCGCGATCGAAGCGTTCATCCCGTGGCTCGCGCCGGGCGTCACGTGGCATCGCCGAGATGGAGTCGCGCAGGCGTCGCCGTCGGGCATCATCGGCAATGCCGACTACGTCGGGTATTCGCCTGGATTCGGGCTGAACGCGCAATCCGGTCTCGGCGACGCGATCTACAACTCGCTCGCGACGAAGCAGCTCGTCCGCGCGTCGAATGAAGGTCTTGCCGCGCTCCGCCTGGATGCGGCGGGCCAGGCGGCGAATGGATATTTGGAGCTCGCCAAGGCGAAGGCACTCGTCGAGGTCGTCCGCGACGCACTCGCGACGTCCGAAGAATATCAGCGGCAGCTGCACGAAGCGGTCGGAATCGGCATCGCGTTCAAGGGCGACGAGCTGCGGGTGCAGGCGCAGTCGCAGCACTATCAGGTCCTGCTCCGTCAAGCGCTTTCCCAGCAGCGCGTCGCCGCGGTCGATCTGGCTCGGATCCTTCACCTCGACGCCAGCGTCGAGCTGACGCCGCAAGCCGGTGATCTCGTCCCGATCGTGCTGTTCGATTCCACCGTCACGGTTCAATCCTTGGTGGGTCGTGCGGTGCAGTCCCGACCGGAGATGAGACAGAACGACGCACTCATCGCCGCTGGCAAAACCGCGCGCGATGCGGCGGTATACGGACCGCTGGTGCCCACCGTCGGGGCGCAACTCTTTGGCGGTTGGTTCGGCGGCGGCCCCGATAGTGCAAGTCGACGCGTGGCAGCAATGCGCGACTACGCGCTCGCGGTCACGTGGCGAATCGGCCCGGGAGGTTTGTTCGACCGCGGGCGAATCGACGCGACCAAGGCGCAGCTCGCCGCCCGAGAATTGAATGCGACGAAGGTCAAGGACGGCATCGCGGCGGAAGTCGTCGCGGGCCTCACGCGCATCCGTGCACTGTCCGACCAGATTGCAATTTCCGAGCAGGCGCTCGGCACGGCAACGCAAACGCTGCAGCTCACTCGCGATCGAAAGCAGTTTGGCGTCGGCATCGTGTTAGAGGATATTCAAGCACAGCAAGCCGTGACGCAGGCGCGTTCGGATTACATCACGGCAATCGCGGAGTTCAACAAAGCGCAGTTCGCGCTGAACAAGGCGGTGGGGGGCAGCACCTCGAACGCGATCCCTCGACCTTGAGGTTGCTGTAGGGGACAGATCGCGCACTCGAGTCGCGAACGGTAGTTTCCCACCATGCGTCTTGTTGCTGCTGCGTCGGCGATTCTCCTGTTCAGCGGCTCGGAGCAGTCCTCGAGCGTCGCCCATCCATCGCGTACCGCGGACTCCACGGTCGTCGTATTTCTCGGCACCGGAAACCCGCGGCCGGATCCGGCGACGATGGGACCAGCAACTGCCGTGGTCCTTGGCTCACGGACCTTCCTGTTCGACGCAGGCGTCGGCGTAACGCGGCGCTTCACGGCCGCACACATCGCATTGCCCTCGATTGCGGGTGTGTTCTTCACACATCTCCACAGCGACCATACGCTCGGCTATCCGGATCTCGTCTTTACGACATGGACCCAAGGTCGCGCCACGCCCCTCGAGGTCTACGGTCCGCATGGACTGCAGGGCATGACCAACGCGATTTACGAAGCTTGGAAAGAGGACATCGACGTCAGAACGAATGGGCTCGAGCACCTCGCGCGGGGCGGATATCGCGTCACCGTGCACGAGATCTCGCCCGGAGTTGTTTTCGACAGCGGCGGCGTGCGCATTACCGCGATTCCGGTGCTCCACGGTAGTTGGAAGGAGGCATTCGGTTATCGCATCGATACGCCTGACCGTTCGATTGTCATCTCCGGCGACACGAGGCCGGCGCCGCCGATCGAGCGCGCTGCGACCGGCGTAGACATGCTGATTCACGAAGTGCATCCCGAGTCCGCAGGGGCCGGGCCGTCTCCGACCGGCACTGCCGGCTGGGGAAAGTATCTCCGCGAATTTCACACGAGCGACGTCGAGCTTGGAAAGCTCGCGGCAAAGGCGAACCCGAAGATGCTCGTGCTCTATCACTTCGGCGCGCATGGTGTCGCAGATACTGAAGTCATCGCCAACATTCGGGCACAGGGCTACACGGGGCGTGTAGTCGTGGCGAAGGATCTGGACCGGTTCTAGGTCGAGCCGGTCGCAGCGACGGACGACTCACGGCGCGCAAGCACGTTGCCGGTGGTGCGGAGCGCGACCCCTACCGAGTCGTTGATCCGTCGCCCCGTCGGATGTCGCGGTCGTGCCGCGATCCGAACGGACACGATCCTCGATATGACATCTCTCATCAAACACTGAAGATCGGCGGAGTCGCTCATTGCCGCTTCCGCTGCCTTCGATGCTTCCGCCAGGTACCGACGTAGCTCGAACTGGCCGGCGACGGGCGAAACAGTACGCGTCACCTCGGCGTAGAGCGTGAATTCCCATGCTGGAGTTCTCGTGCTGCACGATCTTCGCTATGCGCTGCGCGTCCTCAGGAACAACGCCTCCTTCACCGCGGTCGCCGTGCTAACGCTGGGCCTCGCCCTCGGCCTCAACGCCACCATCTTCACACTCTTCGACGCGCTGGCCCTCCGACCGCTGGAGCTGCCGGGTCACGGCCAGGTAGTAAGCGTTTATCAGGACATCCGCGGCGTCGCCCGATCGGTTGACGGGGACAAGAACCTCTTTTCGTACGCCGAGTATGCGCGGTACCGCGACGACAATCGGGTGTTCAGCGGATTGGCCGCCTACATGCCGGAAGTGATCACGATGGTCGGGTCGGACCCGACGCCCGTGCGCGGGCAGCTCGTGTCGTGCAACTACTTCAGCGTGCTCTCGGCGCCGATCGTGATTGGACGCGGGTTCACGACACCAGAGTGCGCGGGTGACGATGCTGGACCAGTTGTGATCCTCAGTGACGAGTTCTGGCGCGCGAAGTTCGCAGCAAACCCGAGGATCCTGGGCCAAACCGTGCGGTTCAATCGCATCGCCCTGACTGTCATCGGTGTGGCTGGTCCCACCTTCCACGGGACGGAGCTCGTGCGGCCATCCTTCTGGGCACCGATCTCGATGGAATGGTCGCTCCTCGGCCGACAGGACAATCGGTCATACCTGGGCATGTCCGACATGAGCTGGCTCGCGCTCGTTGGCCGTCTCAGCGACGGTACAACGCTGGCGCAAGCGCGCGCGAACCTCGGTCTCATTTCCCGGCGTATCGACGCCAGCGAGTCGGGACGCACCACCACGCTCACGGTCGGAACCGTGAATCTCCTCAGTGACCCAGAAAAGCATGGCGTCGCGCTCGGCGTCGGGTCCCTGTTCCTTGTCGCAGTGGGACTCGTGCTGCTGATCGCCTGCGCGAACGTTGCCAACCTCTTCCTCGCTCGCGCCGCCTCGCGCCAGCGTGAGATCGCGGTGCGGCTTGCCATCGGCGCGTCGCGCGGGCGTCTCGTGCGGCAGTTGCTCACTGAGAGCGCGATCGTTGCGCTTGCCGGTGGGGTGCTCGGCACACTCGTCGCACTGTGGTCAGCCGCCGCCGTCGCCCGGGTCCTCGGCACCGCCCCTATGGACACGCCGATTGGCCTCACGGTGGGGCCCGACGTTCGCGTCTATGCGTACGTGGTCGCGCTTGTCGCGCTCACGACGCTGGCCTTCGGGCTCGCTCCCGCGCTCCATGCCACTCGTCCGGACCTGAATCAGTCGCTCAAATCCGGCGAGTCAGGCGCTGCCAGCAACCGCGGACGACTGCGCGGTTCGCTCGTCGCACTCCAAGTAGCGACGTGTATGGTACTCCTCATCACCGCGGGCCTCTTCCTCCGTGCGCTCGATCGCGCCCAGTCCGTTGATCCTGGGTGGCAGATGGACGGTGCGGTGGCGATGTCGTTCGACCTTGGCCGCGAGGGCTACACCACGGATCGGGCCGCGGCGTTTACCCGCGAGCTCGACGCGCGGCTCCGCGGGCTGCCCGGCGTCGTCGATGTCGCTGAAGGCACGACGACTCCACTCAGCGGGCAGCACCATCTCGCACCCTTCTCGACGTCATCAATGGCGAGGGGCATTGTCACGGAATACGCTGGTGTGAGCGCCGAATATCTTGCGAGCGTGAATCTGCGCATTGTGCGCGGCCACGACTTCACGAGGGCGGACGCAGAATCGAACGTGCCGATGGCGATCGTCAACGAGGCCGCCGCACGCCGTTTTTGGCCCGGTGAAGATCCCGTCGGGCGAACGCTGCATGGCGACAAGAACACGGACTATCAAGTCGTCGGCGTCGTACGCGATGCGGAGTTGAGCGCGTTGGGGAAAGCACATGAACCCTACCTGTTCGTTTCGCCCCGACCCGCCGACGCCATCGGTGTCAATTCCGTAATCGTCCGCAGCAGCGCGCCTTTCGCGTCCTTGGAGCGCGCCATGCACACCGCTGCGGTCTCGATGGATCCCGACATCCACGTGCGCGTCTTCCCGTTGCGCGACAACGTTCGACCGTACGTGCACGCGTCACAACTGTTTGGCCTGCTTTCGTCCGGCCTGGGAGGATTAGGCCTCCTGCTTGCGGCGCTAGGGATATACGGCACCGTCGCATTTACCGTGGCGCGGCGCACGCGCGAGATCGGCATTCGCATCGCGCTCGGCGCGCATGGCACACAGGTCACGCGTCTCATCGTTCGTCAGGCCATGCGACCGGTGGTCGCTGGCGCCACCGTTGGCCTGGTGCTGTGTGCTGCCGTCTCTGGATTGCTTGCGCCCGTTCTCTTTGGCGTGGGTGGCCACGATGCAGTGGCCTTCGTTGGAGTGCCCGCATTCTTACTGCTCGCAGCCGCCGCGGCGAGCTACGCGCCGGCCCGGCGCGCGGTCCGTGTGAATCCCGTGGAGGCATTGAGAACGGATTGAGTGCTTTGTCGCTCCGAATCTCCGCGACGGGGACAGAGCTCAGTCGACTCGCAGAGCATCCGCCGGTTGAACGCGAGTCGCCGATCGTGCCGGAACGAGGCATGCGGTGACGCCGACGATCGTCAGTAGGACGCCTGCCATCGCGAACGTCATGGGATCGTGGACGGACACGCCGACCAGAAGCGCTCGGACGAAGCGTGAAAGCGCGAGCGCGAGCAAGAGTCCGCAGCCCGCGCCGACGACGATCGTCGCGCCACCTTGCCGAAGTATCAATACAACAATGCTCATGCGCCGCGCGCCGAGCGCGACGCGAATGCCAAATTCGCGCGTTCGGGCGAGGACGGCATAGGCCATGACACTGTACACCCCGAGTCCGGCGAGCAGGAGTGCCAGAAATGCGAACGCGGCGATGAGACCCATCGCCAACCGTTGACGACCGATCGTTGCGGTCACGACGTCATGCATGGTGCGGACCTTGGGGGGCGGCACTTTTGGATCGAGGCCATGCATCACCTGCGCGATGCTCGTCGCGAGCGCGCGCGCGTCACCGCTCGAGCGCACGACGAACGCTCCGGCAGATCCGAGCGTCTGCGCATTGGCGCTATAGACCATTGGACTGAGAGGCGATTGTACGTCGTCGCGCACGTCGCCAACGACACCGACGATCCGAAGCACGGTGGTGGAATCGAACGGCGCGCCGACCAGTCGCACTCCGGCGCCGATTGAATTGCCATTCGGCCAAAAACGCCGCGCGACGCTCTCGCTGATGATCGCGACTGGCGTCGATCCAGGGCGGTCCAAATCACTGAACAGTCGTCCCGAGCGAAGCGGAATCCCCGCTGCCGGGAAATAATCCGGCGAGGCCGTTCCATATGCGATCTGCGGAACGGAGCTTTCGTCGACGGGCTGGCCCTCGACGCGAAAGCCCACATGCTGCCACCCGCCTTGCCACGGTGCCACGAGCGTGCTGCCGATGTGCGTCACACCGGGCAGCGCGCGCACGCGCTGTTGTAGAGCGGCGTAGTAGTCTTCGCTCGCTTGGAGCGTCACGTATCGCGACCGCGGCGCGTACGCGGAGAACGTGAGCACGTTGGCCTCTTTGGTGTAGCCGACGTCTGTGCGCAGAAGAGTGCCGAACGTTCGCACCAGAAGCCCAGCGGCAACGAGCAGCACAACGGCGAGCGACAACTGCGCCGCGACCACGACATTCGTACCGCGAAGGCCGGCGCGCCCCTGCGAGCTCCCGCGCGCGCCTCCGTCACCGAGCGCGTCTCGCAGATCGATTCGTGTCGCCGCGAACGCAGGCACGAGTCCGAAGGCAACGCCACACGCGATCGAGATCGCCGCTGCGAACACCAGGACGCCCACGTCGATCGTGACCGGTCCAAGATCCGGCAGCGATGACCCTGCGACGCGGAGAAACACGCCTTTGAGGACGAACGCGAGTCCAATCCCGATCGCGCCGCCGGCAAGCCCGTACAACCCTGTCTCGGTGAGGACGTGGCGCACAAGCCGCGCTCGGCCCGCACCGAGCGCGGCGCGAACCCCGAGCTCTCGGCGACGAGCTGTCGCGCGAGACAGAAAGAGTCCGGCGATGTTGACGCACGTCACCGCGAGCACGAGCAAGGCGCCGACCATGACGAGGCGAAGGACCGTTCCAGCGCTCCCGACGATCGCCTCGTGCAAGGGAACCGGGAGGAAGATGCCGACGTTGGTGATGGTCGGATATCGCGATTGCATTCGTGGCCGAAGCATCGCGGCCTCCTTCTCGAATGCCGCCGCCGAGACACCCTCACGCAATCGGACGACGGCTCGCCACACACGCACGCGTGCGTTGCGCGGCATGGCGAGAAGACTCGGGATGTTCAACGGCACGAGGACATCGGCCGCAAAGGTCGGCCCCACGAAGCTCGGCGGCAGCACGCCCACGATGACTCGGGAAACGTCGCCGACGTCGATGCGGCGACCGATGATCCGCTCGTCACTCCCGAATGTCTGTTTCCACAACGCCGAGCTGATGATGACGGCCCGTGGCGCGCCCACTGCGAAGTCATCCGCCGTGAATCCGCGACCGCGGGCGAGTCGAAGGCCCAGGACATCAAAGAAGTTTGATGAGATGGCCACCGAGCGCCAGCTTGCCGAGACCTGGTCGTTCGTGTACGTGAGACTGCCATAGTTTCCGAACAACGTCAGTCCCGCGACGGCGCGGCTTTCAGCTGCGAGGTCCGTGAGCTCGGCGGCCGAGAACTTGTCGTCGTCACCATCGGTCGTCGCCGGCGTCGTGTAGAGGCGATAGAGTTGCTCCGAGGCTCGGAACGGCAGCGGCGCGATGAGGACGCGTTTCACGACCGAGAAGACTGCGGTGTTCGCGCCGATGCCGAGGGCGAGCGTCGCGAGCACCGTGAACGCGAACCCTGGCGTTCGCCGCATCGTTCGCCACGCGATGCGCACATCGCTCGTGAGGTCGCGAAGAATATTGGATCGCCGAGTCGCCGCTTCGAATTCCATATCCAGATCCTCGCAGTAGCGCCGTGTGGCATCGAGATCGCCGAAATCGGCCGTGGCGCGCGCCATCGCCGCGTCGCGATCCAGTCCACGATCGACGAGATCGCGTGCATGCATCTCGAGGTCGAAACGAAGCTCCTCGGCGACCTCCGCCCGGATCTGCTCGGGTGAGCGAGGCAGCTTGAGAAATCGGCGAAGTCCGCGTCGCCCCATGAGAGAGCGGTCACGCGTCATTTGGCGTCCAGCACCGCGAACAGCGCGGCAATGTAGGCCTTGAGATCCGTCGCTTGCTTGCGCAAGGCGTTCTTGCCGGCCGCCGTCAGCTCGTAGAATTTCGCGCGCCGATTAGTCTCGGACAGTCCCCACGATCCACGGACAAGCTTCTTCGCCTCCAATCGATGGAGCGCTTGGTAGAGCGCCGCGCTTTCGATCGTGATCGCGCCGTTCGTTTGTCCCCGGACGAACTGGGCGATGGCGTAGCCGTGCATCGGTTCCCACGCCAGGGTGCGGAGGATGACCAGGTCGACAGTGCCATACATCAGGTCTTGGGCCGGTTTTGCCATCGCGCTCGCTCGTGTCACATCGTTAGCTGTCACGACGTGACATATCGCACGGCGGCGAAGTAATGTCAAGCGCCGCGTCGAAACCGTCGGCGGCGTTTCATCGCATCGCCTGCGCTATACTGTCGCTCCGAACAACCGGCCGATCAGCGCCGTGCTGGCCAACGCAAACGCGCCCCAAAAGGTGACGCGCACAGCGGCGCGCACGACGCCGGCGCCGCCGGCTCGCGCCGCAATCGTGCCGAGCAGCGCCAGGAAGACGAGGGATGTCGAGCCAACCAGTGCGATGATGCGTCCAGTCGGCGCGATCGCTGCCGTGGCGAGCGGCAGCGCGGCACCGACCGCGAACGTCGCCGCCGACGCGAACGCGGCCTGGATTGGGCGCGCGGCATGAACGGCCGTGATTCCCAATTCATCACGCGCGTGCGCGCCGAGCGCGTCATGAGCCATGAGCTGCTCTGCGACCTGACGCGCGAGTGAGGGCTCGAGCCCGCGCCCGACGTAAATGGCCTGCAGCTCGTCGAGCTCGAACGCGGGATTCGTCGCGAGCTCGGAACGCTCCCGGGCGAGATCGGCACTCTCCGTGTCTGCTTGAGAGCTTACCGATACGTATTCGCCGGCCGCCATCGACATCGCGCCCGCGACGAGCCCTGCGACTCCCGCCACGAGGATGTTCGCGCGCGAGGCCTGCGCTGCCGCAACTCCGACGACGAGGCTCGCCGTCGACACAAGGCCGTCATTCGCGCCAAGCACTGCAGCGCGGAGCCATCCGATTCGTTCCGAGCGGTGCTCCTCGCGATGCGTGAGGCCTCTCATGCCGACACCTGTTGCGCATCGCGTTGCAGCCTTGGATAGGTCCCCTGTTCATCGAAGGAGTTCATTCCGGAAATACTAGCTGCGGCTAAGTGGCGCGCATCGGGCAAATGCCGGACAAGACAACACCAAAACTCGGACAGCCAGCGCGCGGATTTCGGGACACCTTGATGGTCGCGCTTCTCGAACCGGAGACGTTATGCTGCCCAACCCTCTTCACCCCGCGATCGTTCACTTCCCTGTTGTGATCGCGATCCTCCTTCCCCTCGGCGTCATCGGCGCTCTCTTCGCGATCCGGCGAGGCGCCAACACTCGTCGGGCTTGGTTGCTGCCCATGGCCGCTGCAATCGTATTGGCGTTGAGCGCATGGGCGGCGGTGCAAACCGGCGGATCACAGAGCGACCGAGTCCAGCGCGTCGTTTTGGAACGCGCGATCGAGGCGCACGAGGAGATCGCTGAGGCGTTCTTCGCAGGATCGGTGGGCGTCGCCGTTGTAGCGTTGGTCGGGCTCGCAGGTGGAACCATCGGTCGCGTGGCGCGAATCCTCACAGGCGCTGGCGCCCTCACACTCGCGGGGCTCGTCGTGGTCGTCGGGCACAGTGGCGGCCAACTCGTCTATCGCGATGGTGCGGCAAGCGCCTACACGTCACAGGGCACCGATACTTCCATCGGCGCCGCGACGCGCGAGGCTACGCGCGAGCGAATCGGCGGCGAGCGTCCTCGTTGAACGAATGGTGAATGGTCCTGAGAGCAGTCCTTCAAAACCGATTGACGACTCGCCGCACGCGTCACCGTACTGGAAGACGCACGCCGCGGTCACATTCACTGAGCCGAAGCAACGCGCCTCCGATTGTGGAGTTGCATTGCGCCGCAGGAAGGAGCTGTTGTACGACGTCCTCGAGGCTGGGACCTGACGCGGTCGCAATGACCGGCGGCTCGTGTCCTCCTCCGCGTGAGTCCGCGCGCCGCTCGACGACGACTCTGCCGCGAAAGACAGGTTTGCGCCAGATGGACGTCACCGGCCGCACTTCGATCGCGACGAAGCCGCCGCCCGGCAATGATCGTTCGAACAGATTGAGGTATTCAGAGCTCTTGAACATTCGTCCTCGTCCGGGTGACTGTCACGGGTCGACGTCGCGAGCTGTGCCTCTGTAGGGACGCCATGCCGATGCGGTAGTTTGCCCCGTTCGAGGAACGCGCGCAGTCGGTGATTCGCCGGCAGGTGTGTCATCGTCGTGCCCACACGGATCGGCTGGCAGAGACGCGAGAGTTCCCTGACACGAACGAGTGCCTTGCCGGACAGTCTTTCGCGACCTCGGTGAAGAGCTTTCAGCCAGACAGAGCCTTCGGAGAGCACGAACGATGTCGGCGAGCGTCGAAGCCGTAATCGAGAGAATTGAGGTATCGCCCGAACCGCGAGTGGACTGGCTCGTAGCAATACCGGCCGCCATCGGCGGCGGCGTGCGGTCGATGCTCGCTGCGCTCGGACGGAGCGCGCGATTTCTCGGCGAGACGGCAGCTGCAGCTCGCGACGTGTCGACATGGTGGCCGGAAGCGCTCCAGCAGGCGATGCGACTCGGAGTCGAGTCGCTCCCGATCGCGCTCCTGATTGCGGTTTTCACCGGTGTCGTGCTCGCACTGCTCGCGAGCTACTCGTTCACTGGCGCTGTTCCGCTCTATTTCGTCGGAACACTCGTTGAGAAAACCATAACGCTCGAGCTGGCGCCGGTGCTGACAGGGCTCGCGCTCGCGGGCCGAGTGGGCGCGAACATCGCCGCGGAGCTCGGGACGATGCGCGTGACCGAACAGGTCGACGCGCTCGAGACGCTCTGCTATGACCCGCTCTCCTATCTCGTCGTACCGCGTGTCATCGCGTCGGCCGTGATGTTCCCCGTGATCGTCGCTGCCGCCGTAGTTGTCGGCGTCGTGTCGGCTTGGGCATCGTCGGTCGTGCTTCTGCATCTCGCGACGAGCGAGTTCGCGAAGGGAGTCCGGCTGTTCTTCGAAACCTTCGACGTCGAATACGGCATCGTGAAGTCTGCCAGCTTCGGATTCAGCGTCGCTCTCATCGGATGTCGTCGCGGTCTTCGTGCCGCGGGCGGCGCGGTCGGCGTTGGACGCGCGGCGACCTCCGCGGTCGTGTATTCGGCGGTTCTCATTCTCGTGCTCGACGCTTTTTGGGCCGTGACGTGGCTCCTCGGCCGAGGGCCGACGACGTGAAACGCCGATCGGACGTCATCGTCGGGCTCGTGGTCCTCGTCGTGGCTGCGCTGCTCCTCGTCGCGGTCGCGTGGGTGAAGCAAGCAGACCTCGGTGGACGACAACGTGACGTCGTCGCGCGGTTTCGAGACGTCGGGAACGCGCGCGTCGGCAATACCGTCGTTGTCCGCGGCGTAGTCGGCGGGCGCCTCGAAGCGATCGAGCTGGCTCCGAGCGGCTGGGTCAACGTGCGGCTGCGACTCGATCGTTCAGTGCAGCTTCCCGCTGACCCGGTCGTGTTGCTGAGCGAGTCCAGCCTCTTTGGCGAGTGGCAGGCGACGGTCGTCGAGCGAAGTGCCCTCCCCCACGACGAGGCGATCCAGCGTGAGATCGCTGCCGCGTCACAGGAACGAGGCGCACTGCCGGGCGCGACCCTTCCAGGAATCGGAAAGCTCACTGCCGTCACCGGGCAAATTGCCGGCGATGTCGCGACCGTCGCCAGTCGCGTCGAGACAGCCTTCGACGATCAGGCAGCGCGTGAGCTGCGCGAATCGATACGATCGGTATCCGTGCTGTCGACGACGCTCGCGCAGACAGTTCGTGCGCATGCTTCGGATCTCGACACGCTCTCGAAGCAAACCCGCGAGGTCGTGGCGTCGCTCAAGACTGCCGCCGGAACCGCGCGATTGACGGCAGAACGTATCGATTCCGCGACAAGCTCGCCGCAAACCCGCCAGATCGTCGAAGATCTGTCGGTCGCGTCGACGGAGCTCCGCCGTACCGCCGTCCAGGTACGCGCGTTGTCGCTTCGATTCGAGAAGTCTCAAGCGCGCCTCGACTCGCTCCTCGCGAACAGCAACTCGGTGTTCGAAAAGATCGATCGTGGGCAAGGGTCGCTCGGCCTCATGGTGAACGACCCGACGATGTACCGCCACGGCGATTCCCTCGTGACGCAGCTCCGCGATCTCGTCGCGGACATCAAGTCCAACCCCAAGAAGTACTTCACGGTTCGACTCTTTTAGAGTCTGCTCATAGCCGGAGGCTCACATGCGACGCGCTCTCGCGATATTGATTCTTCTCCACGGACTGAGTCACGCCAACGTCGGCGTCTGGGCGTTCGACCTCGGCCCGTCGTGGCTCGTCACCGGCCTCTGGGCCATTGCCATGCTCGGCTTTTTTGCCGCGGCCTTTGCCGTCCTCGGCGTCCCAAGCCTTCGACTGCGGTGGAAGCAGTTCCTGACCGCGGCAACGCTCGCGTCCATCGCCTTGCTCGTCGGGTTCGGGCATGGCATCGCGCTCCTCGGCATCTATATCGATCTCATCGTCCTCGTTCTCGCCCTCGAGATCGAGCAGCGGATCGTCGACCGCGAGCTGGTCCTTGCGGCATCAAGTGCCGATAAAGGCTTCCGGCATCCGTGGGCGCGCCGCCTGACCAACGCACTGGGCGCCTTCACTTTGATTTACGGTGCGGCTGTCGTGGCCGTTCGGCCGCTCTACGTTCGCTGGGGCACAACGACGGAGGAGCGAAGTCGCGTGCTGCCGGGCGACGAGCGCGAGCCGGACGCGCACTATCGCATCGATCACGGAATCACGATTCATGCTCCAGCATCGGCCGTGTGGCCGTGGCTCGCGCAGCTCGGTCAAGGGCGCGGAGGATTCTATAGCTATGATTGGCTCGAGCGCGCCGTCGGCGATGACATTCGAAACGCCGATCGCATTCACCCCGAGTGGCAGACGATCCAGCGCGGCGACCTCGTTCGCGCGACGCAGCCGTCGTACTTCGGCGGACGCTTCGGCGATCTCGGATGGAAGGTCGCCGACGTCGTTCCGGGCCGCGCGCTGATCCTCGAGAACTGGGGCGCCTTCGTCGTCCAGCCGATCGACTCGGCAACATCTCGGCTCATCGTCCGAACGCGCGGCGCCGGCAATCCGAGCTTTCTCGGTCTCGTGTTTGGTCCACTCAACGTCTTCGTGTTCGAGCCGGCGCACTTCATCATGCAGCGCGGGATGCTTCGCGGAATCCGAGATCGCGCCGAGCAGTCCGCTCGTGGCTAGTCGCATTCGGGGAGATGGATGCACGGAGCGCGTTGAGAATGACCGCGACGTCCAACGCTTCCTGCGCGACGGCGCCGGCGATCGGCGCGAGTCCGCCGAACGCCGCCGCGACCATTCCCACCGCGCTCAGCCCCAGGCCCACCCAAATACTTTGACGCGCAATTCGAAGCGTTCGCCGCGCGATCCGCACCGCTTCCGGAATTCCCTCGAGTGAATCCGCTAGGATCACGACGTCGGCGGCTTCGGCGGTGATTCCTCCGCCGTGGGCCGCCATCGCTATGCCAATATCGGCCGACGACAGCGCCGGCGCGTCGTTGATCCCATCGCCGATCATCATCACGACGTTTCCGGCGGCGCGCAGTGTTTCGATGAATCGAACTTTGTCGCTCGGCAACAGGTCGCCATGGAATTCGGTGAACCGCGCTCGCTGAGCGAACTCCCGGACGGTCGCCTCGTGATCGCCCGAGAGGAGTGCGACGCGGCGAACCCCCATGGTCCGGAGCGCATCCATCACAGTTCCAACTTCGGGGCGAAGTCGATCGGCGTACTCGATCGTCGCGACAAGCCGTTCGTCGATCGCGATGTAGGCGCGGAGCGCCCCGGTGCCCTCTTCGAGCGCCGCGAGCGACGTCGTATCGGTGCATATCGGAATCACGAACGACCGCGCGCCGACGGTCACGACGTGGCCGTCGACGGTGCCGGCGATTCCGCGCCCCGGCATCTCTCGATGATTGCTGCTCGAGGGAATGGCAAGTCCGGCCGCATTCGTGAAGTCGACCAGCACTCGAGCGAGCGAGTGGCTCGAGAATTGTTCGACGGCCGCGGCGACGCGCAGCACCTCGTCCCGCTCGATGCCGCCGGCTGTCCGGACGGCACTGACGCTCGGCTTGCCGACGGTGACAGTCCCCGTCTTATCGAACACCGCCGCGTCGACTGAGCCGAGGCGCTCCAAGGCCGCGCCATGCCGGATGACGACGAAGCTCTTCGCGGCCCGGTTGATTCCGCCGATGATCGCAACGGGAGTCGCGAGAATGAGCGGGCACGGGGTCGCGACGACGAGAATCGCGAGCGCGCGCGTCCAGTCGTGAGTCAGTGCGACGGCGATGCCGCATGCGAGGAGCGTGATTGGCGTAAACCACACGGCGTATCGGTCGGCGATCCGCTGAAGCGGTGATTTACTCGCTTGGGCGGTTCGCACGAGCTCGACGATCCGCGCGTACTGACTCTGGGCGGCGATGGCCGACGCGCGCATGTGGAACGCGCCGAGCCCATTCACCATTCCGCTCATGACGTTCGTGCCCGCGGACGCGTGCAGCGGTTTTGCCTCGCCCGTCAGCGACGACGTATCGAGATCCGAATCGCCATCGACGATGACTCCGTCACACGGCACGAGATCGCCCGCGCGAACGAGCAACAAGTCACCGATTGCGATGCTCGTCGCCGCAACCTCGCGGATTTCGCCGGCGTCGACCAGACGCGCCGTCCGCGGCGCAGCGGCTTCGAGCGCACGAACCGCGGCGGATGCGCGGCCCTCGGCATAGCGCTCGAGCGTTTCGCCGCCGGTCTGCATGAGAACGATGACGAGACCGACGATCGGTTGGCCGAGCGCGATGGCGCCGACAATCGAGAGTGTCGCAACAACGTCGCTGGCGAACTCGCCGCGGAAAATGCCTCGGGTCGTCCGCCAAATCAGTGGCGCGCCGGTCGCCACGACGCCGACGCGAAGAATGGAGTTGGCGACGCCGGCGCCTCCGAGAAGCCAGGCCGCGGCGGCAGCGAGCAGCACGAGAATCGTCGCGGCGAGCTGAATAAGACGTTTTCGCATCGAAGCCGTTGACTCGGGTGAAGGCGGAACACACAACGCCATGCTTCATCTTCACCGATTGTCCGCGCTCGATCTGTCAGGAGACAGCGGACGGCGCTTCAGGGTTGCCTGATAAAACGCGCATGAGCTTCAGGGTTTTCACCACAGGCGTCGCCGTGACTCACTCTAGAGGATCCCGCGTGATGGTCGACAAGTTCGACGCTGGGATCGTCAGCGACTTCCAACCCGAAGCGATGAATCATCTGGACTACGAAAGCGCGATCCGGCTCGCGATTGCCGGGCTTCTCGGACTTGGAGCGGGCGTCGAGCGTGAATGGTCCGGGCGAACGACCGGCCCCGACGCGCGATTCGCCGGGATTCGAACGTTCTTTCTCCTCGGCCTCCTCGGTGGTACGGCCGGACTTTTCGCGGCGGCCTCACACGATTTAGTGTGGCTCGCTCGGCCTCGCCGCCGCCGCCGGATCAATCATGGTTCTCGCGCTCAGCGAGAAGACTCGCTTGCACGAGCTCGTGCGGCGCATCGACGAGCCGGAGATCCACGCGGCGTTCCAGTTCAGCGTGCTCGCACTCGTCATCCTTCCGCTTCTGCCGTCGGGACCCGTCTTTGGACCGCTCGCGATTCGACCGCGTGCGCTGTGGCTGGGCGTCCTGGTGTGATCGCCGCATGTACGATGCTCATTCCGCGAGTGCTCGTCGTCAGCGCCGTGCTCAATTCAGACGTCGCTGGCACTCGCTCCTCGGCTTCTACCGCCGTTCGTCGTCGGCGCGTGCATCGTGTTCTTCGCGTGGCGTCGTGGAGTTCCGACGGACCGAATGGCGCAACCGGAATCGGGGACGAATCCGCTGAATCTCTCCAGTGCCCTGAAGATGGCGATCGCGTTTCAAGTGGCGCTGAGCCTCATGGAGATCGTGCGGCGCGAGTTCGGAAGCATTGGCCTGTACGCGAGCGCCGGCGTTCTCGGACTCACTGACGTCGATGCCCTCACAGTGTCTTTGAGCACGCCGAGCGCGCAGGTGCCGGCCGATCTCGCGGCGCGCGTCCTCGCGTTTGGGATTCTCATCAACACGGTATTGAAGATGGGCGTCGCAATGGGCATCGGCCGATTCGACTTCCGGAGAATGGTGACCGTCGCGCTCGGCGGTCCGGCTCTCGCGAGCGGCGCCGGCATCCTGCTCTTCTGAGCCGCGTGCTGTCGGGTTGCACCCTACGCCTCGTGAGGAGGACACCGGCAGACGTCGATGCAACGTCGTCTCACTCTGATGTCGCTCGTGGGCGCGATAGAGGCCCTCGTCGCCATTGTTAGGGAACTCTCACAGTGAGCTGGCGTCCACTCATGATACGCCACGGCAGTGAATCGAAGAACACCCATTCCAGACCATCTCCGAAACGGCGCTGGCTGGGTGGGCTGATTCCGCTCGTCGCCACGATCATCTTGCTTCTTCCGTTCTATTTCGGACGTCCGGATGGTTCACGCGTTCCATATAGTACCTTCGTTCACCTGCTCGACTCGAATCGCATCTCGAGCGTCGAGGCGGGGAGCACGTCGATCGTCGCCAAACTTCGCGTCCCTGATTCATTGGGCCGACGAGAGGTCAACACCGTCCGCGTCGATCAGGCGCTGGCCGACGAGTTTCGGGCTCGCGGCATCGAGTTCTCCGGAACGACGACAAGCAGCTTGTTCTTGAGCTTCATCGGCTGGCTGCTTCCACTTGTCGTGTTTTTCCTCGCGTGGATGTTCCTCGTTCGCCGAGGTGCCGGTGCGGCATCGACCGCGCTCGGGATGGGAAGAAGTCGAGCCCGCGTGTACGCAGAGGCGGACGTGAAGGTCACGTTCGCCGATGTCGCCGGCATCGATGAGGCGAAAGCAGAGCTGCAGGAGGTCGTCGCCTTTCTTCGTGACCCGAAGGGTTTCGCGCGGCTTGGAGCCCGCATGCCGAAAGGTGTCTTGCTCGTTGGGCCTCCGGGCACCGGCAAAACGCTGCTCGCTCGCGCAGTGGCTGGCGAAGCGGGCGTTCGCTTTCTCTCGATCAATGGTTCCGAGTTCGTCGAGCTCTTCGTGGGTGTCGGAGCGGCACGGGTTCGCGATCTGTTCGGCCAGGCGAGAAAGGATGGCCCGTGCATCATCTTCATCGACGAGATCGACGCTCTGGGCCGCGCACGCGGGGCGAATTCCGTCGTGAGCAGTAACGATGAGAAGGAACAAACGCTCAATCAGCTCCTTGCGGAGCTCGATGGTTTCAATCCTGAAACAGGCGTCGTCCTGCTCGCCGCGACAAACCGACCGGAGATTCTCGATCCGGCGCTTCTGCGTGCCGGGCGCTTCGATCGCCAAGTCTTGATCGACCGGCCGGATCGCGTCGGGCGCGCGCAGATCCTTCGGGTGCACGCCAGAAAAATCATCCTCGCGCCCGGTCTCGACCTCGACGAAGTCGCCTCGTTGACACCCGGATTCACGGGCGCCGATCTCGCAAATCTCGTGAACGAGGCCGCGCTTTGCGCGACGCGTCGCGAGGCTGAGGCAGTGACGGTCGCGGATTTCACGGCGGCCGTCGAGCGAATCATCGCAGGTCTGGCGAAGCGAAGCCGCGTTTTGAGTCCGCGCGAGCGTACCATCACCGCGCATCACGAGATGGGACACGCAATCGTCGCGCTGGCAATTCCCGGTGCCGACGCCGTGCAAAAGGTGTCGATCATTCCGCATGGGATGTCGGCACTCGGCTACACGCTCCAACGGCCGGCCGAAGAGCGCTACATCATGACGCAGCACGAGCTCGAGGCAAAGCTGACTGTGCTCCTTGGAGGCAGAGCAGCGGAGCTCGTGATGTTCAACGAGCTCTCGACCGGCGCGGCGGACGATCTCGCCAATGCGACGGCGCTCGCACGAGAGATGGTCGAGCGATTCGGGATGGATGACCGGATTGGCAACGTCGTGTTTCGCGCGTTTCCAACCGTCGCTCACGATGTATTCGCCGAGCAAATCAGCGACACGCGACATTCGAGCGAACAAACGCTTCGCGAGATGGAGCTCGCCGTGCGCGGGTTGACCAGAATCGCCCTCGACCATGCGGTCGAGATTCTCACCCGAAATCATTCGGCGCTGGTCTCCGGCGCGGCACGTCTCATCGAGCGCGAAACGCTCGCTCGTGACGAGCTTCCGAGCGTTATCCCGGTCGAGGCGGATCGTAAGCCATCAGCGACTGGTCCAGCGGTGCAGCTCGCGTCGTAGCGAAGACCGTTGTTTCGAGGCGAAACGCGAGAGGGCGCGATTCAGCGGGAATCGCGCCCTCTCCTTTCCCCCAACAGAGCGACTATAGGCTCGTTAGGGCGGGACTTTGTTGGCCCATCACCGGGTTGGTCGCCGGCGATGCCGCCACAGCGATTGGCCGATGCAGCAGCAGCGGGAGCCCGCTCGCCCGAAGGACCTTGTCCGCAACGCTGCCGAGCAACAAGCGTGAGGCACCACGCCCGTGCGTCGACATCGTGATGGCATCGATGTCGTGTCCATCGGCGAAGTCGATGATCGCCCGCGCCACGTTGGATTCGACGACAACGAATGATTCAATCTCTAATCCGGTGTCGATACGAAGACGCCGCGCAACTTCCGCGACTTCTTGCTTTGCTTCCTCCGTGAGCTCGTCCGTCGCCTTCTGATCTGGAATGGCCGCCGAATAGGCGACGCCAAGTCCGGCGTCAGGCATGATGAGCGGAATGGGCTGAACGACGCGAAGTAGCGCGATGCGCGCTGAATGACATTGCGCGAGCGACGTTGCGGAGCTCAGGGCATCGGCCGAGAGTGGCGATCCGTCGAGTGGCACGAGGATCTTCGAGAACGCGTGGGTCGCCTCGTGACGATTCCTGTTGTCGACCGGGCGAAGGACGAGCACCGGAATTCCGGAACGTCGAATGACGCCGTCGGTGACGCTGCCCAGCCATAGACGACTGAGGCCAGTGCGACCGTGCGAGGTCATCACGATGAGGTCCGCGTCGATCTCGCGGGCGCGTTGGCAGATCATCTCGACGGCGCCGCCGCGGAGCACTCTATGCGAGACGGCAATCGTCGCCCCCGAAACGAGCTCCTGGACAATGGTATCGAGGTACTGGTTTTCGTACCCCCACTGCTCGGCGTGCCAGGGGACGTCGCTATAGGCGGCGAATGGGAGCGGTTCGTGAACGACTATGACGTCGAGCGTGGCATGCGCCGCGCGGGCGAGTGCCGCCGCGCGCCCGAGCGCTTGCTCCGCGAGCGCCGAGCGATCGAGCGGGACGAGGATTTGTCTGAACATTGGCGCCTCCGAGGCGTGCGATGGTATAGCGGAACGTGAGCCGCGCGCCCCATGACGGCAGTCGGCGAAGCGCGCCGTTCTTGTCGGTGGAACCCCTAGAGGTCGAATGCGCGCTTCCGCAAACCTTCCCGTACCGATCGATGCGCGGCCGGCGATCCGTCGGCGAACACCCGATGCGTCGTGGTGAAGTCGTCGGACAGACAGGCGAACGCGAGACATCATCCTTGAGCTCGGGCGTTAGAGCGAGGGAGGAACCTATGATTTCGTCATTCGAGACCGGCGGACGCGTCTATCCCGGATTCGAGCCTGTACGCGATGCGTTCATCGAGAATTTCGCGACCCGCAACGAGCTCGGTGGCGCATGCTGTGTCTATTTTCGCGGCGAGAAGATCGTCGATCTCTGGGGTGGCGTGCGCAACAAGGTGACGTGCGACCCTTGGCTCGAGGACACTATGGTCGTCGTCTACTCCGCGACCAAGGGACTCGCCGCGATGACGCTCGCCCTCGCGCACTCACGCGGTTGGCTCGACTATGACGAACGCGTTGCGGCCTATTGGCCGGAGTTCGCGCAGAACGGCAAGGGCCCGATCACCGTGCGACAGCTCCTCGCGCATCAAGCGGGGTTGTTTGCCTTCGATGAGCCCGTCGACAAGGCGACCGTCGCGAATCTCGATCGGCTCGCAACGATCCTTGCACGGCAAACGCCGGCGTGGACTCCCGGCACGAGACAGTCGTATCACGCGCTGACGCTCGGCTTCTACGAGAACGAGCTACTTCGTCGAATCGATCCACAACACCGATCGCTCGGCCAATTCTTTCAGGACGAAATCGCCACGCGACTCGGCATCGACTTCTATATTCGCCTGCCGGCGGCGATCCCGAACGAGCGACTCGCGACGCTAGACCGTCCGCGAATGCTGGCGACGCTCCGCGGATTTCCGCTTCGGTTGACGATCGACTCACTCAATCCACGCTCGGACATCCATCGTGCACTGATCGTGAACCCTGGCGCCGGGATCGTTCTCGATCCGGAACACATCTACGCTCGTGACCTCGAGGTGCCGTCCGGTGGAGGCGTCGGAACCGCGCGCGCGATCGCGCACGCGTACGGCGTGTTCGCCAATGGCGGCCACGAGCTCGGCCTGAATCGATCGACGCTCGCCGAGCTCTCCGCCCTGGCGATTCCACCGGCGAACGGATTTTCCGATGACGCCATGCATGGCGACGTTCGGTTCTCCCTCGGCTTCATGCGTCCGAGCACCGATTGGCGCTTCGGCCACGATGCCTCGTCGTTCGGCGCGCCCGGCGCTGGCGGATCGCTCGGATTTGCCGATCCAGAATTGGGCATTGGATACGCGTACGTCACGAGCCGCATGGGCACCGCGCTCACCGGCGACCCTCGGGACGTCGCTCTGCGCGCGGCCCTGTACAGAGTGCTCGGCAAAACTCAAACGTCCGAGATGGTTGTCTCGGGCGTTTGAGTCTTCTGCTGGTCCGGACCTACCGAGTTGCCTGCCGCGCCTTTTCGAGAACGAGTCGGCGCTCCGCAACGGCGATGTTATGCCGCGTTCGGTCGATCGCGTCGACGTTGACCGAGATCGAGTCGATCCCCCACTCGACGAGCCGCTCCGCGTATTCCGGGTGAATCGACGGTGCCTGTCCGCAGATCGAGCAGGTCAGTCCCAGCCGGCGGCACTCGGCGACGATCGCACGAATCGCATCGAGCACGGATGGATCACGTTCATCGTAGTTCGAGCCGAACAAGTCGCTGTCGCGATCGACGCCGAGCATGAGCTGCGTGAGATCATTCGAGCCGATCGAGACACCGCTGATGCCGAGAGCCGCGTACTGCGGCAGCCAATAGACGACGGACGGGACCTCGGCCATGATCCACCGCTCGAGGCGGCGATCTCCACCGAGCGGGCTTTCATCGACAAGACGCATGCACGTTCGTAGCTCGTGCAGCGTTCGGACGAACGGAATCATCAGATGAAGATTCTCGAAATCTTTCCGCGCTTCGGCGAGCGCCGTGAGCTCGAGAGCGAAGAGATCCGGCTCTCGGGTGTACCGGAAGCAGCCGCGATACCCGATCATCGGGTTCGCTTCCGACGGCTCGTGCTCGGCACCGCCGGCGAGCGCGCTGAACTCGTTCGACCGGAAGTCCATGGCGCGATAAACGACCGGTCGCGGTGCGAACGCTTCGGCGAACGTGCGAAGCCCGGCCGCCATGCGTCGCGTGAATTCAGCTGCGCTCCGTGTTTGCAGGAACGCGCGCGGATGCGTATGCTCGAGCGCCTCGAGCATCATGAACTCGGCGCGAAGGAGCCCGACGCCGTCGACGTCGCGCGCAGCAACTTCCGCCGCGCGCTCCGGCTCGGCGAGATTCACGTAGAGTCGTGTTGCCGTCGTCGCGGCCGCGCGCGCCGGCGCCATGGCCGCGGTGTCACTCGACGCCCGGGCTGTGTCCGAAAGCGTTGCCGAGCCAACGACGCCGGAGACAACCGTCCCCGCGCCGCCTTCGACCGTCACGACGAGACCTGTTGTCAGCACTTTCGTCGCGTTGTGTGTCCCGACGATACATGGCAGTCCGAGCTCGCGCGCGACGATTGCGGCGTGCGACGTCATCCCGCCTGCATCCGTGACGATCGCGGCGGCTCGTCGCATGATCGGCACCCAGTCGGGTGATGTCATGTGCGTGACGAGGATCTCGCCGGAGTTCATCGACCCTTCATCCGCGGGCGATTCGAGAACTCGAACAATGCCGGTCGCGCGTCCGGGACTCGCGCCGAGCCCGTGCACGAGCGGCTTGTTGTCGGCGGACGCTGGAGATCCGTCTAGCCCTTGGGGGGCGAGCGTCGTGATGGGACGGGTCTGAATCAGATAGATGTCGCGGCCTTCGATCGCGAACTCCACATCCTGCGGCACGCCATAGTGCTCCTCCGCGCGGCGTGCCATTCTGCCGAGCGTTGCAATCTCGTCGGGTGTGAGGACGGGAGCGCCGGCGCGTATGTCGCCCTGCAGGTCGACGCGTACCATCTGCTGAACACCGCTATCCCATGTGAACAACAGCTCTTTTTCGGCGAGGTCCGTCGACAGGAGCCGGAGCGATGCTTTATCGAGCACATGCCGGTCCGGTGTCACGGCCCCTTGTACGATGCCTTCGCCAAGTCCCCAGATCGCTTCGATGATCATTCTCGACGGATCGCGTGTCGACGGGTCAGTCGTGAAGATGACGCCTGACTTGTGCGCGTTTACCATCCGCTGCACGACGACGGCGACCGGCATCTCAGCCGGCATGCCTTGTTTCAACCGATAGAACAAGACGCGCGCACCGAAGGTCGACGCCCAACAGCGCTTGATCGCGTCCATCAGACTCGCCTTGTCGCGAATGTTCAAGAAGCTCTCGAACATGCCCGCAAACGAGAACTGAGCGGTGTCTTCGGCAGTTGCCGAGGAACGAGCGGCGACACGTGCGCAGGTCGGGTCGCTGCCGACGAGCTTCTCGAACGCCTGTTCGATCTGCACGCGAAGCGCGTCTGGGATCGTGCCGCCGACGATAATCTCCCGAATGACCGCGGCTTCGCGCTCGAGCGACGCCGGGTCGTCGACGTTCACTCGTGCGAGCGCGGCGGCGATGCGCGGCGCGAAGGCGTTCGCCTCGTAGAATCGCGTGTACGCGTCTACTCCAAGTACCAGTCCCGGAGGAACCGGGAATCCAGCGGCGGTCATCTCGCCGAGGTTTGCGGCCTTCCCGCCGACGACTCCGACGTCGGAGCGTCTCACCTCGGACAGGGACTTGATCACACCTTCGAACGGCGACGCAGAGGGCGGCAGCGAGCTGCGCTCCTCGTGAGCAATCTCTATCGTAGTCATTTGTGTTCACTCCACACCGTGAGATCGGTTGGCCTTGGAGGCGCAATCAGCACAGAGCACTGCGCCGAGCGAACCACGCGAGTTCGGACGCTGCCGAGGAGCACCCGATCGATTAGACCTTGCTCATGGCCGCCGAGGGCGATGAGGTCGCACCTTCGCTCTTTGGCAAAGGAAAGGATCGTTTTCGCGGCTTCGCCGTCGATCATCGCACCATCGACGGTACGGTCCGTGTGTCGCCGCAGGCTGGCAACCGCTCGGTCGAGCTTCGCCTTTGCCCCAGTCCGATAGAGATCCACGAGATCCCCAGATTGTGAATGGGCCCCGGTGAACGCGCAGGCATGCACGAGCGACAACGTCCCGTGCGGAGCGAGCAGCGATGCGGCGACCGATGCGGCGGCGAGACTTGCCGGCGTGAAGTCGACCGCGACACACGCGTGCTGCGGGAGCGCGCGGACGCCTGCATCGACTGCGATGACGGGGATCTTTGCCTGTTTCATGACGGCAATCGCCGTCTCCGTCCCGAACAGGCGATCGAGCGTCCCGTGGCGTCCAATGCCTATGGCGATGAGCGACGCGCCCCACGATGCTGCACTCGCCGGCACAATATCAGCCGGCCATCCGACGACAGCGGATTTCCCCCACTGCTCTGCGCCTGGAATCTCTCGCACGCAGTCGCGAACGTCGTCGAGCATGTGCAACCTGCTTTTTTCGTCGATGCTTATCGGTGCCTTCATCGAGAACATCGACGGAAAGGCGTGCGGAAACGGTGGCGTTACCCCCAAAGCCATCACTTCGGCGGAGTGCTCGCGCGCAAGCGCGGACGCGACCCACAACGCCCCTACTGAGTCGGCGTCGCCGGCAGTGGCGACGAGGACTCGAAGTGGGTGCCGATCGTTCGAGGCGGTGCGAAGCTTTCGAGTCTTAGAATGGGCTGGTGCGGCCATGCTTCACCTCCGTAGCAATGAGTCGACGGCAATCGATCGACCGGCGCGCGGAACATTGTGCACGAGCGCGCGGACCCGAGCTGGGTCGGCACGCGTCGTGTCGAGGCCGTGTGCGGCGAGAGCGGCGTAGGTCTCGTCGCGAATCGAGCGCGTCGCGAGCCTGTAGATGTCTCGGTGGACGTAGACCCGTCCGCCGCGGAGTTCGACGAGGTCGTAACGAATTTCGATCGGCACTGGCCTGTCGAGCGACACATCGCGCGTCGCCGTGTCTCGCAGGAATCCGTCGACGGCTTCCAAATCGATGTCCGGCGACGCGAATCGATGGATCAGTCGGGCGAGCTCGATCGCATCGGCGTTCTTCACGCGCACGCAGCCGTGCGACGCCGCGGTTCCAATCGAGCTCTCGAACGGCGACCCATGGACGAAGTACAGCGCGTTGAACTCGAGCTTGACCTTCCCCATTGGGTTGTCGGGTCCCGGCGGTGTGATCTTCTCCTTCGCCGCCCACGGACTCTTTGGCGGAATCCACCACGGATTCCATTCGATTCTCGTGATTTCGAATGACCCGCGAGGCGTACGATAGCGCGGCATACCGGGCGCGATCGCGACCGTCTTCACGACAGAGTCGTACACAAAGGCCTCCAACCGATAGGCCGGAAGATTCACCACCATCCGAAGCGGCTGCTGTCCGAACAGCGCGGCCAGAAACACGAGCAACAACGAACGCATGTGGACGAGCCTCCAGTCGGCGACACGTGCGGCACGCACGCCATCGACTCTACGGTCGTCGAACGCTGCGCTCCGCGGAGTCGGGACCTTCGGCCGATCGCGTCAGGCTTTTGCTGACTGCGATGGAGTCGCGACGTCACCCGTATGCCACTCGACGAGCGATCGCCCTGCGGCCTCGTCGAGACCTAGCGCTCCACCTCTCCCGCGAATGCGCCGAGGTGTGCGCCTTCTTTGGATCGGCGAATCTTCGAGAGCGCCCGTTGTTTGATTTGCCGAACGCGTTCCCGCGTCACGCCCATCCGCTCGCCAATTTCCTCGAGCGTCATCGGATCGTTTCCGTCGAGCCCGAAATACGCCCGCAGAATCTCGACTTCGCGGTCGCGGAGGTTTGACATCGCGTCCTCGAGCGATCGCGAAAGTCCCGCGCTGCGCAGATCATCATCCGGCGTCGGCGCGTCGGCGTCCGACAGTATGTCGAGTAAGCTGCCTTCATCAGTGTCGACGAGCGGAGCGTCCAGCGAAAGATGCGGACGTGCAACCGGCACTACCTCGGCAATGTCCGTGACGGCGAGGCCGAGTTCCTCGGCGAGCTCCTCTTGCGTCGGCTCACGACTGAGACGCTGCCGCAGCGAGCTCGCCGCCCGTTTGATGCGATGCAACTCTGTCATGCGCCCCGATGGGAGGCGAATCGCATGCGTGTTCGCGGTCAGCGCTTGAATGATCGCTTGTCGCACCCACCACGTGGCGTATGTGATGAACCTCGCGCCCTTCGCCCCATCGAACTTTCGGGACGCGCGAACGAGTCCGAGGTTGCCTTCGTTGATCAGATCGAGAAGCGACACGCCCGCTGCTTGGTAACGCTTTGCGATCGAGACCACGAAGCGCAGGTTCGCGCACACGAGCGTATCGAGCGCGGCCTCGTCGCCTGCGCGGATTCGAGGTGCGAGCGCCGCCTCCTTCTCGCGTGTGAGAAGCGGATAGGCCTTGATCTCGCGCAGGTACGTCGCGAGGGAATCGGTACCCGACGGACCTTTCGGCCGTCGAACCGAGCCGGAAAGCATAGACACTCTCATTCGAGCCCCCCTCCATAATCTGTCGGTCAATCCGGTTTCAGTCCGTCAGGCAAACCCCGGCAGTTGCGTACGATTGCCCGACTGCGCTCGGCACCGCGTGGCGACAGCGTTCGACTGTCACCCGCTCCCTCGGTCTTGGCACTCATGCCCGTTCAGCTCTCGGCCCGAACGACACTCTGCGACGGCGGTCGTGCTTTGCGCCGTCTGCTCCTCGTGATCGGCGCCGCCTGCGTCGTCGGGCTGTTGCCGGTGCTCTCGGGACTCATCGGAGCGCTCATTCTCTTCGCGATCACGCGCGCGCTCCACGCTCGGATGTCACGCGTCATGCGAGGATCGATTGCGGCGATCGCGATCTCTGTCGGCGTGTTGATCTTGCTGCTGGTTCCCGGCGCCTGGGTTGTCACCAGCATTCTCGGTGAGGCGACCGACGTGCTTCGATCGTTCCACGCGGAAGACGCGATGACATGGCTCGCGCGCACCCCGCTGGCGAACCTCGACCTCACGGCGATGATGAAGAACGTCGTCGGAAGCGTGGTATCGTGGTTGTCGACGCGCGCGTTCTCGATCTTCGGCGGCGTGAGCTCGACCGTGCTCAACGTGTTTGTCGCGCTCTTCGGACTTTACTATTTGCTGATCGGCGCACAAAGCCTGTGGCCGCGCGTGCAGCGTCTTCTGCCGGTCCCGAGCTCGGTGTCCGACCTCCTTGCCGCGCGGTTCGGCGAAGTCACGGAAGCTCTCCTGCTCGGCACGATGCTCACGGCGATTCTCCAGGGGACAATCGTCGGCGGCTCGTTCGCGCTCGTCGGACTTCCGGCTCCATTGCTTTGGGGGTTCGTGACGGCATGCGTGTCGGTGCTTCCAATCCTCGGCAGCGCGCTCGTATGGCTCCCGGGCGCGAGTGTCCTGTTCATGAACGGCCGGCCGATCGCCGCGCTCGTCGTGCTCGCCATCGGAGCGGGAGCGGCCTCGAACTTGGACAACGTCGTTCGCCTCTTCGTCTTCCGGCGGGTGTCGGGCATCCATCCAATGTTCACGCTCGTCGGCGCGTTTGCCGGGATTCGCATGCTCGGCGTCGTCGGCGCGTTCCTCGGACCGCTCGTCCTCTCGTATTTCTTCGAGCTGCTGACGGTTTACGAAGACGCGATGCGGCTCGCGGACGACAGCGCGCTGCCGGTGCGACAGAGTACGCCCATTGCGCTCCAACGAACCTGAGGTGGAGACGATGCGAGTCGATACCACTCCTCTCAATGCGCATTCGCCGGTGGAGGCGTCGGTCGACGTCCGGTCCGACGGGTTGACGCGGGAAGACGTCGAGCTCCAACGCGCGCGGTACGGTCGAAACGTCATCCCCGAAGCGCCTCCAAAAGGATTTCCCCGGCTGTTCCTCGAGCAGCTCAGCGATCTGATGGTCGTCGTGCTGATCGTCGCCGGAGTGATCGCGGCATTCGTTGGCGAGGCTGCGGACGTCGCTGCGATCGCTGTAATCGTTCTGTTGAACGCGACGCTCGGCGCGTTGCAGGAGCAGCGAACAGCCCGCGCCCTCGCGGCGCTTCGCGCGTTGGCTGCGCCCATCGCGCGAGTCCGACGCGATGGAAGCGTTCGCGTCGTTCCCGCCGCCGATTTGGTTCCGGGTGACATCGTTCTGCTCGAGGCAGGTAACGTCGTTCCAGCGGATCTGCGACTGACGACGGCCGCGAACCTGCAAGCCGCTGAAGCGTTGTTGACCGGCGAGTCCGAGCCTGTATGGAAGTCGATCGATTCGGCGACCGATCAGAGTGCGCCCGTCGGCGATCGCCACGACATGGCATTTCTCGGCACGATGATCACAGGTGGTCGCGGCGAAGGCGTCGTCACAGCCATCGGCACGTCGACCGAGCTTGGACGAATCGCCGGTCTGCTCCGCGCGGAGGAAGCGGTCCAGACACCGCTGCAACGTCGACTGACCCGCCTCGCTCGGCAGCTCTCGATCATCGCCGGCGTGTTGTGCGTCATGATTTTTGTCGCCGGCCTGCTGCGAGGCGAGTCTGCATCCCTGATGCTGATGACAGCCCTGAGCATCGGCGTCGCTGCGATTCCCGAAGCATTGCCGGCAGTCGTGACGTTGACGCTCGCGATCGGCGCGCGTCGCCTCGCGCGACACAACGCGCTCGTCCGGCGCCTCCCTGCCGTCGAGACGCTCGGCTCCGTGACCTACATCTGCGTCGACAAGACCGGAACGCTCACGGAAAACAAGATGATGGTCGAAGCGTTCGTCGGCCACGATCGTACGCCGGCGACGCCGGCACAGTGCGGCGCAATCGACCAAACGCTGCTGGAAGCGATCGCGATCAGCAACGACGTCTCTCCGTCTTTGACGGGCGAGCTCGTTGGTGACCCCACTGAGATCGCCCTGTATCGGTTCGCGGAAAATGCCGGCGTCGCGAAGCACACGGTCGAAAGCAAGCTGCCGCGAGTGGCCGAGCTCACGTTTGCGCCGAGTCGAGGCCGAATGAGCACGGTGCATAGAAGAGCCGGGGACGACGGATATACCGTTTTTACGAAGGGAGCGCCCGAGCGCGTCATCGAGCGGTGCGACGCGTGGTTCGGAGCCCCGCAGAACGAGCCATTCGATCGCGATGGTGCGCATGACATCGCGAGATCGATGGCCCAGCGCGGGCTCCGGGTTCTGGCGATTGCCACGCGTAGCGTCGACGTCCTTCCGGAACCGCTCGACGACGTCGAGAGCCATCTGGCTTTGCTTGGATTTGTTGGCATCGCCGATCCGCCGCGCAGCGGCGTTCGCGAGGCAGTCGACGCGTGTCGATCCGCGGGACTCGAAGTCGTAATGATCACCGGCGACCACGCGGCGACCGCGCTGTCGATCGCGCGACGCATCGGTCTCGCGTCGGACGATACGGCGGTGCTCAGTGGCATCGAGCTGCGCGGCTTGACCGACAGTGAGCTCGCGGCGCGCGTCGATGCCATTCGCGTTTATGCGCGCGTCGCTCCCGAGGACAAGCTTCGCATCGTGAAGGCACTCCAAGCGCGTGGTCATGTCGTCGCGATGACGGGCGACGGCGCGAACGACGCGCCCGCACTGCATCGGGCCGACATTGGGATCGCGATGGGTCGCGCGGGAACGGACGTCGCGCGCGAAGCAGCGTCACTTGTGCTCCTCGACGACAGTTTCGCATCGATCGTCGAAGCTGTCCGCGGCGGCCGCCGCACGTATGACAATGTTCGAAAGTTCGTCCGCTATGTGCTCACGGGGAACGTCGGGGAGCTCGCCACTCTCTTGCTGGCGCCCTTCTTCGGCCTGCCGCTGCCGCTCCTTCCAATTCAGATCTTGTGGATGAATCTCGTGACAGACGGTCTCCCTGGGCTCTCGCTCGCGGTCGAACGCGCGGAGTCGAACGTCATGCGTCGGCCACCGCGTTCGCCGTCGGAAAGCGTGCTGGCTCGCGGACTGTGGCAACAAGTACTTTGGGCGGGAACCTTGGTCGGTATCGTCGCGCTCGCGACACAAGCGCTGACGCTCGATGCCGATCCGAGCCGCGCTCGCACGATGACCTTCACCGTGCTGACGTTTTCGCAGATGGCGCTCGCGTTCACGTCGAGGTCGGAAGGCGAGTCGGTATTTCGCCGATCAATCTTCTCGAATCGCGCGTTGACGGGCGCGGTCGCGCTCACTGTGGGCCTGCAGCTCGCGATTCTCTATCTACCCGCGATGCAGCGTGTCTTCAGAACGGAGCCGCTTTCCGCGATGGAGCTCGGCATCGCCATCGCTGCATCGACCGTCGCTGCGCTCGCGATCGAAGTCGAGAAATTCGTGCGACGCCTCATTCGAGGGACTCGGCGCTAGAATCCCGACGGCGGCCTTTCGCTCCACGCCTCACGCCGTGATGGAATCCACCGATGCCGATCATGAACCCGAGGTCGTACCACCGGCCCGAGTTCGGAAACGCGTAGATGCGTACGTGATCGGAGAAGAGGCTCACGATGAATGCGATCGGTGCGATGATGCCGTGCCAGAGTCCCATCCAGAATCCCGGAACGATCGACCGAAGGTTCGGGATCGGTGCTTGGTCGGCGAAACACGCCGCGACGAAGATCGCGCTGCCGACGATGACGAATCGTGCTACGAGGGGACGCCGTGCCTTGCGTGTCATGAATGCTCACTCGAGCGAGAAGGGCGGATACTCGTCGCGGAGGAGCAGAACGTATGCTTCCACTCGAGTTCCCCATCGGAGAACCCCGGCGGCGAATCGCGACAGTGGCTCGGGATATGAACCCCATATGAGAATGCTGAACCATGCGATGATCGTCGCGATCGCCCAGGCGATTCCGAGCACCCACAGGACGATGAAATGCGGAATTGCCAGAATCGGACGAAAGGCGACCGAAAGCCTGTTCCGTGCTTCGTCCGGTGGTTCGAGCTGAAGTGTGACCGGGTACTCTCCGTCACCGAACGGCGGATACTCGTCGCGGAGCAAGGCGAAGTAGGCGACGGCGCGCACGCGCCACCGCAGGTAGAAGGCGGTGAGTTTCCACAGCTCGGTCGGATGCGATGCGCCGAAGACGATCGCGAACCACGCGATGACCGCGCACACGCCGGCGACGGCGCCAAGCGCGCCGGCCCCCGCACCGAGCTGCAGCCCCGCACCATCGGTCCGATTCCAGAGCGTCGCGAAGGCAGCCGGGCCACCGACGAGCAACAGGTGCGGGAGTGCGAGAAATGGGCGAAAGAACGTCGTCAGCCGGTTTCGATTGCCGAGCTGCGGCTCGATCGACACATCGACTGGATAGCGACGCGCTGCTAAGGGCGCCGCATGGCTTGTCCCGGGGAGGGAGCCGGAGTGTGTTTCCATGTTCGCAACGATGATCTGCTCAGCCATGGCGTCTGTCGGGAGTCACCCGACTCCGGCGGCGAGGTTTGCCGACAGACGCTCCGCCCGCGTTCAGCGATCATTCGCCATGACTTGCGCCGCCGATCGAGACGCCGACGTGCCTGCGTCGTCGTTCAGCGTGGAGCGTGCGACGCCAGTACGTCGTTCAACGCCGCCATGACTTCGTTCGCGTCGACACCGTCGCGTCGCGCCGCTTCATCGACAGGTACACCGCCGCCACAGCACGTGTCCAAGCCGAAGCGGTTGAACACAGAAATCGTCTCGGGATAACGCGCGACGATCTCGTTGATCGTGAGCGCAGGATCGAACTCCAATTTGACCCGCATCTATTGCTCCTCGTGGAAATGCCTCGACGTCAGGCGAGAAATGCGTTCGCCGCGATCATGCCCGCGTGCCGCGCCGGATCCCAGACCACGTGGGGATCGACGCGCGTAATGCCCTCCTCGGCGAGAACGGCGCGTCGAATTCCGTCGGTGATGACGCGCTCACATGGTGGGCTCGTGACATTCTCAGTCTCGCCGACCGCCGCCGAACCGGGCGTGACTGTTGTCACAGCAACAGAGGTGTGGCTAGGGCGCGCAAACGCTTCCCCTTGCTATGAGACATCCGTCACACCGCTCGATGGTTCCGTCGGCGAGGATTCAGGATCAGTGCGACTGTCTCCTCGTACAGATCACTAATCAGCTTCCGATCGACTTTAGCACGCCGGAAATGAATCGATGAGCGTATCCCTCGCTCCCGCTCCCCAGCCGCGCCCGACACTGACCGATGTCGACTTCGATCGTGCGCCGTTCATTGTCATCTGGGAAACAACGCAGGCATGCGACCTCGCGTGTCTCCACTGTCGTGCGTCAGCAGTGCCGCGGCGCGACCCGAACGAGCTCACCACCGCTGAAGCGAAGCAACTGATCGAAACCGTACGACGCTTCGGACGCCCGCTCTTTGTGCTGACGGGCGGTGATCCACTCAAGCGCCCGGATACGGTGGACTTGGTTCGATACGCGGCGAGCGCAGGACTCCGCGTTGCGATGACGCCGTCTGGCACGCCGCTCATGACACCGGGCATACTGGCGGCGCTGCACGATGCCGGCCTCGCGCGACTAGCCGTGAGTCTCGACGGCTCGACCCCCGACATCCACGACCGCTTTCGAGGTGTCGCGGGCTCGTGGGATTGGACGGTGCAGATGCTCGACTCGGCTCACGCCCTCGGTCTCTCGACGCAGGTCAACACGACCATCTCGCGACACAATATCGCCGACCTCGAGCCCCTCATGGCGCTCATGGATCGACTCTCCATCGCGCTGTGGTCGGTGTTCTTTATCGTTCCGACCGGCCGCGCTCGGCCTGCTGACCTCACGAGCGCGGATGAATTCGAAGCGGTCTTTCACCGCTTGTACGATTTGTCGAAAACCGCCTCGTTCGATGTGAAGACCACTGCTGCACCGCACTATCGACGAATCGTGATGCAGCGGCAGCGCGAGGAGCGGCGCGCGGATGCGAATACATCGGCGGTCGCCATGCGCCCGGGGGTCGGATTCGGCCTGGCGGACGGCGTTGGTCGCGCGAAAGGCGTGAATGAAGGCGATGGCTTCGTCTTCGTCAGCCACACAGGCGAGATCTATCCGTCCGGATTTCTGCCGGTGAGCGCCGGCAATGTACGAACGCACGACCTGCTCGACGTCTATCGGACGCACGAGCTTTTCCGTGCTCTCCGAGACCGCACGCAACTCAAGGGAAAGTGCGGCGCATGCGAGTATCGCTTCGTGTGTGGTGGCTCGCGTGCGCGCGCGTACGCTCTGACGGGCGATTGGCTCGAGTCGGACCCTCTGTGCGCGTACGTCCCTCCCGCGTGGCGAAAACGAGACTCCAACACGACGACGTGATTCTCACATGATCGGCATCACGAAACTCTATGCGGGCCGCAACACTCCCTCGGACGGCTTGCGCTACGGACGGCAGGGCACGGACGGCGTCCGCGCCCGCGACATCATCACCCTCGTGCCGCCCGCCACTGCCGCGGAGCGCCGCCCAGTCGTCGTGTGGAACGTCGGCCGCCGGTGCAACCTGCACTGTGTTCATTGTTACTCTGATTCCGCGAATCGTGCCTACTCCGGTGAGCTCACTACGCCGCAGGGATTCGCGCTGATCGACGACCTCGCCGCGTTCAAGGTTCCCGTCCTGCTTCTCTCCGGCGGCGAGCCACTGATGCGCCCCGACATCTTCGAGTTGATCGCGCATGCCAGAGACGTGCAGTTACGAACGACGCTATCGACCAACGGCACTCTGATCACCGCCGACGTGGCGGTCCGTCTGCGCGCGCTCGGCGTGAGCTATGTGGGAATCTCGCTCGACGGTATCGGCGCGACGAACGATCGATTTCGAGGCCACAAGGGCGCGTTCACCGCCGCCATGGCGGGCTTTCGGAATTGCAAAGCCGTCGAGCAGCGCGTCGGGCTGCGTATGACGCTGACGCGCCGCAACTGTCAGGACCTCGATCAGATTTTCGATTTCATCGAAGCCGAGGGGATCGACCGCGCGTGCTTCTATCATCTCGTGTACAGTGGTCGCGGAAACAGCGCCGACGAGCTCACACCCGAACTTGCGCGCTTCGCGGTCGACACGATCCTGCGCCGCACGAAGGATTTCGCCGATCGCGGACTTCGGAAGGAGATCTTCACGGTCGACAATCACGCGGACGGTCCGTACCTCTATCTCAAATTGCGCGAGCGGGATCCCGCCCGCGCAGAAGAGGCGCTTGCGCTGCTCCAGTGGAACGGAGGCGGCTTGCACAGCTCCGGCGTCGGCATCGCTGACATCGATTTCCTCGGCAACGTGCATCCGGATCAGTTCTGGATGGGGCACACTTTAGGAAATGTGAAAGACCGTCCGTTCAGCGAGATCTGGCGAGATGTCTCGGACCCGCTCCTCGCAGGGCTTCGCGACCGCGCGCCGCTGCTGGAGGGACGCTGCGGCGCCTGTCAGTGGAAGGACGTCTGTGGCGGGGGCTTTCGCGTGAGAGCCCTCCAGGTTCACGGCAATCCGTGGGCGCCGGATCCTGGCTGCTATCTCACCGATGCGGAGTGCGGACTCACCCCCGGTAGCCGATTGCGCGAACCAGTGTTCTGAATCGTCGCCGTTCGCCGTGGCTCACGCATTTTCGCCGGCCGCTCTCGGTTGGCTGCATCGGGTTGCCCTTCTCGTTCATGTCGGCGGTGTCGTCGTGTGGATGGGCGCCGTCTCGTACAATCTGTTCATTCTGCAGCCTGCGATGCGAGCGGCGGAGCTCGACCGGCCGACTCGCTATGCGCTTCTGCGTGCGATCAAGCGTCGCATCCGCATCGTGGTGGGGACTGCCGTCATCGCGATCATCGCGTCCGGGGTCGTGAATGCACGGCTGCGCGGATTGTTGGGCGGCAGCGCGACCGCGAATACGGTGTATCTCTTTCGCGTCAAGCTGGTCGTCGCGACGGCGTTGATTCTTACGTTTCTGTTCGCTCTTCCGCTCTTGAAGCGAGTGAAGCAACCGAAGCTTCGGGGTCGGTTGTTCACTGGTGTTCATGTCATCGTCCTCGCGCTCGGTGCGGTTGCGGCAGCCCTGGGAATTCTCATCGCCGGATGACGCGGTCAGGGCACCATCGGTCTCGAGGCATCGCGCCCAGGCAGCAAGAGATCATCGAGGAAGAAGGCCGATAGCTCCGCCCGCCCGCTCAACCCCGACTTCTGGTAGACAGCAACGGCGTGCTGCCGAACCGTTCGCTCGCTCCGACCGGTTTCATATGCGATCTGCTTGTGGCTGTGTCCCTTGAGGAGCCGGAGCGCGATCTCACGTTCGGTGGGTGTCAATCCCCATGCCTCGAACCGCCCGTCCACCGCGCGAGCAAAATCCGCCAGCGCCGTTTCGGCGCTCGTACGCCACGCCTCGCGTTCGGCGGCATGGCCCGCGAGCGCGCGGTTGGCCTCCGCGAGTGTCCGACGGGAGCGCCACCATCCGCGCCACAGCATGATCGCCATCCCCATCGTGGCGATCATCAGCACCGACTCGTAGATGGCGTGAGCGGAGTGCCAGCTTTCCGGCGCGTCTAGATACAAGTCGATCGCGCCGCCAATACTCGTCGCGGCAAGCACGACGCCCAGCAGCGCGCGGAGGCCGCGCCCCTCTTCGAAATCGCCGTTCAAGGTTTCCATCTCCGTCATATGTAGCATCTGCCACTGCCAGCGGTGCATCAGGCAAATGCCGGAAGCTGCGCACACGAATGTCGGATGGGCGGCGTGGACGCGATTGCAGAGCTTCGGTTATCACTCGAACCGGAGATGCAACAAATGATTCCCAATCCACTCCACCCCGCGGTCGTGCACTTTCCCGTCGTGCTTGCATTCCTTCTTCCCCTGTTCGTCGTCGGTGCGCTATGGGCGATCCGCCGCGGCGCTCGACCGCGCCGGGCTTGGCTCCTCCCGACCGCGATCGCCATCGCGCTTGCCGGAAGCTCCTGGCTATCGGTCGAAACCGGAGAGGCGCAGAGCGGTCGCGTCGAGCGCGTCGTTGGCGAGCAAGCGATGGACGCGCACGAAGACGTCGCGGAGCTATTCCTCACGACCGCGGTTGGCGTCGCGGTATTGACGGCGGCAGGACTCGTTGGTGGGATCGCCGGACGAGCCGCGCGAGCGCTTGCCGTCGCAGGCTCGCTGGCAACGGTCGGGTTGGTCGCCCGCGTCGGACACACCGGCGGCCAATTGGTCTACAAGTATGGTGCAGCCGGCGTCTACACCGGCGCTCCCGATGTCGCCTCGACAACGCCGTCGCCTAAAGCCGGAGACGGGCGATGACCCAGCGCTCCGAGAACGACCTATCGGTAGTCAACGCCAATGAGTGTCACGACTGCCCGGCCGCCACCGCGAGCCGCCGTGCGTTCATCAGAGACGTTGGCATCATGGTAGCGACCCTCGTCGCCGCCGGCGCGGCGGCCTCGCCCGCCGCCGCGCTTGCACGCACGGTCGCCGAGGTTCGGCCATCCGGCGCGAACGGAGCGTCGCGGACCTACGCCCTTCCCTCGGCAGATTCAATCGCGGTCGATGTCGCCAACGATGTGATTCTCGCACGGTGGGAAGGCCGGGTGTACGCGTTCTCACTCAAATGCCCACATCGCGGCACTCGACTCGAATGGCACAACGACGAGCAACGAATCTTCTGTCCAAAGCACAAAGCGCGCTTCACGCCGAACGGAGCCCACGACTCGGGGCGCGGGTCCCGCGACCTCGATCGATACAGCGTCTCCCGCCAAGGCAATTCCGTCATCGTCGATCTCGGCAGCCCGCTCCGCGCTGACACGGACGGTGTCGCTTGGCGCGCAGCTGTAATCATTCTCTAACTTGAATTCCCGGACGCTGATCGATACAGCCGTCACGAAACTCTAGAAATAGCGATGAAGATGCGACGGGTCGGAACGAACGGCGCTTCGCAGCGACCGCTCATGGATGATCATGGTACCGTTGCGATTGGCTACGGTTTCTTGGGTGGTGTCCCCTTCTCAGCACGATACCCAGCCTTCAGCGCTTCGTCCTCGGTCATGTATTTTCCCTGTTTCGTCTTGCCATACCATCGGTCGCCTTCGCGATGGAACACGCCTGACTTGGTATTCACCCACACTTTTCCGTTGCCGCCGCCGGGGGCCGCCGTGGCGTTCGGCACGTTGGCGGATGCCGCGGCCTTCGTGGCGGGAGTCGTCTTTGCGTCGGCTTTGGCAGCGGCTTTGTCTGCTGACTTCGTGGCCGTCACAGAGTCCTTCGACGCCTTGGCCGCGGCCTTCTTGGCGGCACTTGTCGCCTTCTTGTCCACACCCTGATGGCCCGAGCATGCGCCGCGGCCGGCCACCGTTGAGGTCGTGCCGTCCTTGCAGATGGGCATTGTCGCCTGCGCGGCGAGCGACGAAGCGCCCAGCATCAGTGCCAGGACCGACAGAATGGCTGCGTTCACTCGAATTCGCATTCGATGTTCTCCGATTGGGTACGGACGCCGGACGGTGGAAGCGCGACGGGAGCGTCCGGTGCAAAAAATCGACCGTATGCGCTCACCGATCCCGTTTTGTACTCGTGCGCCGCATCGATTGCGCACCTGACAGCCCACTCCCTTTGCCGACCTCGAGCAAGCGATCTGCGAGCGCCAGCCCGACGCGGAGTCGCCGCTCGTGCACCATAGCGATCGGGGTGTTCAATATCTCTCAATTCGGTACACGGAACGCTTGCTCGAGGCGGGCATTGAACCGTCCGTCGGCAGTCGCGGCGACTCGTACGACAACGCGTTAGCCGAGACGGTGATTGGGCTCTTCAAGACGGAGCTGATTCGTCAGCGCGGTCCGTAGCGCGGCTTCGACGACGTCGAGTTCGCGACGTTGGAATGGGTGTGGTGGTTCAACCATCAGCGTTTACTCGAACCGCTCGGCTACGTTCCTCCGGCCGAGTTTGAAGCGCAGTTTCTGACGTCTCAGACACTCACGTCTCTGAGCGGGTACTTACGTAACGAGCTCTCCGAGAAACCCGGGACGATTCAAGGGGCCTAATCGCTGAGCGTGCGGCCCCAACCCAGCGGATTATTCAGAATGATCTCGCACTCACCTGCCCCGCCGGTCCAGTGATGATTCCCCACTCACTCGTACCGCAACGCCTGCATCGGATCGATGCGCGAGGCTTTGATGGCGGGCAATAAGCCGGCGGCCAAGGCAACCATCGACAGAACCGCGGCCGACGCGACAATCACAACAGGATTGTATCCCTGCAGCTCGTACAGCAGCGACTGCGCGGCGCGCTCCAGCCCGATCGCGCCGACAATTCCGGTGGCGCCGCCAACCGCCGTCATCACGCCCACCTGCCTCAGCACCAGACCTCGTACACTCCCCGCGTCCGCGCCAAGCGCCATGCGCACACCGATCTCTCGCGTGCGCTGCGCCACCGAGTACGCGAGCACGCCATAGAGCCCGATCGCGGCGAGAATCGTCGCCAGGAGCGCGAACGCAACGGTCAGCGTGCTGATCATGCGATCCAGGTAGACGTTCTCGCGCACCTGCAGCGGCAAGGTCTCCAGCTTCTCGAGCGGCAGATTGGGATCGATGGTCTTCATCACTGACCGGAGGGCGCCAAGGGCCTCATCCGGGGGCAACGCCGTTCGCACGTAGAAATTGTCGCTGCCCAGATCGTAGTTGCTGCCCGCCTGACGCCACGGAAGGACGAACACCGGAGGAATCTTGTCCTTCACTTGCGAGTACTTTGAATCCTTGGCCAGGCCGACGATCTCGATGTTGAGAGAATCGTTATAGACTGACATGTGTTTGCCGACGGCGTTGCGGCCGAGATTGAACTTCTTCGCGAACGCCTCATTGACGATGGCGACTCTCGCGGCGCCCGCGTTGTCGGCCGCTGTGAAGTCGCGCCCGGCGAGCAGCGGTACGCCAAGCACATGGAAGTAGTTCGCGCCCACAACGCTGTACCTGGACCCGTCGTCGGTATCAGGCTCCTTTCTGAACCCTTCCACCGATACGCCTCGGCTCCGGTTGTTGCCGGCGAACAGGGCGACGGTAGACGACGTCACCCCGCTCACGCCGGGAAGTGCGGCGAGTGCCTGCTCGATGCGGTCGTACAGCGCCGTGGTGCGGACGCCGTCGTACGCGCTCCGTCCGGGTGAGACGCCAAACTCGACGACATTGTCGATGTCGATGCCGAGCTGCACTCGGCTGATGTTTCGAAGACTTTGAATGAACAGTCCCGCCGAGATCAGAAGGGCCATCGACAGCGCGATCTGGCCGGTGACGAGCGACGCGCGAAAGCGCGCCGCCGATCTCCCGCTCGAGATTTTGCCGGAGTTGTTGCGCAACTCGGTCACGAGATCCGGCCTCGTGCTCGAGATCGCGGGCGCGAGCCCGAAGAGGACACCGGCCGTCAATGACAGCACGGCCGTGAACCCGAATACCGGCATGCTGAGGTGAAATTGATACGCGCGCGCGGCCTCGCTCGATAACAAGGCCGTGATGCCGACGAGGGTCCACTGCGCGATGACGACGCTCGCGGCGCCGCCGAGCGCGGCAAGCAGCATCGACTCCGTGAGCGTCTGGGCGATGAGCTGGCGCCGCGTGGCGCCGAGGGAGAGTCGCACCGCCATTTCCATGGTGCGGTTCGCCGCGCGCGCCAGCAGCAGATTGGCGATGTTCGCGCACGCGATGAGCAGCACGATGCCTGTGACGGCGAAGAGCAACGTGAGCGGTCTTCCCGAATCTTTGATCGCCGAGCTTTGGCCTTTGCGCCCATCGGTGAGCTGGAGAACCTGTGCGCGGAATTGCGCCGCGGTCTTGGCGCTCAGGCCCTTTTGGAGCGGGAGCTCCACGTCATTCACGATGGCGTGATAGATGGGATTGATCGAGGCGCTCGCCTGCTGCATGGTGGCGCCGGGCGCAAGTCGGCCGAAGAGATAGATCCAGTGATCGTTGCGAGCGGTTTCGGCGCCCTTCTCACCGTCGATCATCGCCCCGACCATGCTGAGCGGAACGAACACGTCCGGGCGCGCGCCCAGGGTTGTACCGGTGAAGCCGCGCGGCGCGACGCCGATGATCGTGAGGTGCTGGCCATTGACCGTCACGCGTTTGCCGAGAACGGCGGGGTCGCCGCCCAGGGTGTTCTGCCAGAACGCGTAGCTGAGCACGACGATGGAGTTCGTGCCCGTCGTCTGATCGTCGCTCCGGTCGAGCAGTCGGCCGAGCGCCGGCCGAACATCGAGGACCGTGAAATAGGATCCCGAGACGAGAACTCCGTCGGTACTGATCGGCGCCTGTCCAGCAACGGCGACGTTGACACCGAACAGCATGTGACCCGCGATCCCGCTGAACGCGGTCTTCGCCTTCTCGAGGTCGCGGAACATCGGATAGCTGAAGACCTCGACGCAATCTCCTGCCTGACCGCAGTTGTAAAATCCAGTCTGCGGTCCCGTGGTGGCGAAATTGACCAGCCGCTCCGGATGTGGAACCGGCAGCGGCTCGAGCAGCATCTCGTTGAAGAGCGAGTAGATGCCGGCGTTCGCACCGATCCCCAACGCCAGTGACAGGATGGCCACGATGGTCACGAACGGAGTCCGGAACAGCGTGCGGAACGGAAGTTTGAGATTTAGCATGTCGTGGCCTCGGATTGGCGGCGACGGCGGATGGGCTTTGTCGAAGGCCGCGGTTGTAATGAGACACCCTGGCGGGCTCGAAAGTTGGGCGCGCGTTGTGTCGATTAACGCGGAGTTAAGCGCGAAACGAACTTCCGCCTTCACCGGCTGACAACTCATCGACTTCAACAGGAGCTTTACCATGATCACAACATCGAATCGTTTGGCCGAACTGCTGGCCTAGGACGTCGCCCCATCGGACTCGGCTTCGCGGAAATGCGCGTTTGCGCGGATGCGACCGTGGGCGCTGCACTCGGCGAGCTCGCGCTCATCTCGGAGGTCGAAGTCGAGTTGTCCCAGAAGTCGATTCGCCAGCCGACCGGGCGATGCTCGTAATTCGGTCCTCGAGCACGTCGCTCAGCGGCGCGACGATCGAGCTTCAGAGCCCGACTGCGCTCCAGGCGCTCGTCGCCGCGCTTCAGGGCCTCGCGCGTCGGCCAGAGACGATTTCAATTCTCGCCGCGATCACGAAACGGGAGAGACGTCAGCGGACTGACCGCGCACATCGAAGGCGAGTTTCGAAGCGAGGGCCATCCGGCTCTCGCTTTCGTTGCTTTCACGAGTAGTACGCCCTGCGCCGGACCGATGGCGCCCCTCCCTTCTCGGTCTCTAAAGCGCGGCCGCCTTTACGTGCTCGTGCGAACGATGTACACGCCAACGGCGCTCAGATGGGACGACTCGAACGGTCGAGCGACTGTCACTGCGGGCGTCGAAGGTCGGCGATCAATTGCGAATGGTCTACGAACCGGTGTTCGCCGATGTGGGGCAGACCCACTGAGGACACTGACCGCGACGGCTGGAGCATGCAAGTGCGGGTGAGGTTCAAGAAGTCGCGAGTCAACCCCCGCCGTCCGATTACTGGACAGAACGCCCGCGAACTATCCCTCTCGGAGAGCGATGCTCGGATCACCGCGCGAGGCGCGGTTGGCAGGCAGAAATCCGGCCGCGGCACTCGCGGCGAGAATCATCGCCACCGCGCCGGCGAAGCTCACTGGATCCCGCCACGTCACGCCGAACAGCAGACCATTCATCGTCGGTACGGCGATCAATGCGCCGACGACGCCGAGCACGAGTCCAGTCGCCGCGAGCCGCAACGTCCCAAAAAGAATCGATCGACGCACATCTGCGCCCGATGCGCCGAGCGCCATCCGAATACCGATCTCGCGCCGGCGTTGGTCCACGCCGTATGCGATCAACGCATAGATCCCGAGCGCCGAAAGTCCGACCGCGAAGATGGCGAAGGCGCCGAGCACCGTGACGATGAAGCGGCGCGGCGACGCGACGCGATCGATCAGAGTCTGCATCGACGTCCATTCGCCGAGGGATGCTTCCTTGGCGACCGGCCCGAGCGCGTTGCGTGCCGCCGCGGCGACGTCGGCGAGCGGCAGCGTAGAGCGCACGACGAGGTCGACGCGTCCGCCGACATAGTTCTGGCGCATGGGGAAGTAGACCTCGCCGGTGAACGGGCTCTCGAGCGTCGTGTGCCGCGCGTCGCCGACGATGCCGATCACGGTCAAACGGTCCTTGCCCTGCGCGACGCGCCTGCCGAGCGCCGGCTCATTCGGCCATAACTTGCGCGCCATCGATTCGTTGATGATGACGACCGGCGGCGCGTCCGGCGTATCACCGTCTGAAAAATCGCGGCCTTGAATGAGCGGGATGCCCATCGTCCGGAAGTAGTCATCGGCGACGAACCGCGTGAACCCCTCGGGCATTTGACCGCGCGGATAGGTGTGTCCCTCCGCAGGAATTCCCCAGCTTCGATCGCCGGTAAAAGGGAGCAGGTCGTTGAGCGACGCGCCGGTCACGCCGGGCAGCGCGCGGATTCGGCGGAGCACATCGTCGTAATACGCCGTCGTCGTCGGGAGATTGCCCAACCGCCTCGGCGGATCGATGCGGAGTCGAGCAAGTTGCGTCGGGACGAAGCCGAGGTTCGCGTCGAGCACGCGCACGAAGCTGCGCACGAGCAGCGCCGCGGCGACAAGCAGCACCAGCGCTGCAGCGATTTCCGCGACGACCAGCGACGACCGGATCCGCGTGTGACGGCCGCCGCGCGTCGCGCTGCGCGATCCTTCTTTCAGTGCGTCGTTGGGATCTGAGGGCGCGTGCACAGCGGGAAGGACGCCGACGATCACGCCGGTGAGCACGGCGATTCCGACGGCGACGACAAGTGATCGCGAGTCGAGCTGAACGCGAGCGAGGAGTGGTATGTCAAACGCGCGAAGATGTGTCACGAAACGCGTCGCGACGAGCGCGAACGCGACGCCAAGCACCGCGCCACCGAGCGCGAGGACCATCGTTTCGGTGATGGCCTGACGAATCAGCCGGCCGCGCGAGCCGCCGAGCGCGAGGCGCACTGCGATCTCGCGGCCGCGCGCGGTCATCCGCGCGAATTGCAGGCTCGCGAGATTCAACGCGACGATGAGCATCACAGCGCCAACGGCGATCGTAAGAACGATCAGCGCGGGACGAATACGACGGTTGACGTGTTCATCGAGCGACATCACGCGCGGACGGATTCTATTGCGGCGCGGAAATTCGTCGGTGAGCTGTTTGCCGACCGCGACGAGATCGGTCCGTGCCTGCGCAACGGAGACGCCGGGTTTGAGTCTCCCGATTACCGCAACGGAGTTGCCGCTCTGACTGTGTTGCTCGCTGAGTGCATAGGGCGTGAACAGATCCGCGTTCGATCCAGGGGCGAAGACGGTAGCAAAGTCGAAAGAAGCGGGGAGGACGCCGACTACGGTGACCGGACGATTGTTGATCGAGATCGCCCGACCGACGATCGAGGGATCCGACGCGAACTGTTCACGCCACGTTGTTTCGGTGAGCATTGCCGTTGGTGCACTTTCGTCGCGGCACTCGTCACCGGAGAATGACCGTCCGAGTCGTGGCGTGATTCCGAGGAGAGGAAAGAAGTTACAGGTCACGGGCACGCGGGTGAGGCGACGACTGGCGTCGCCGCTCGAGAGCATCGCATCGCCGATGCTATAGTAGGCGTAGTACCCAGCGACTCCGGCGAGCGAATGGTTTCGCGCGCCGAGATCGACGAGATGCGCGACCTGGACCCGCCATTCATCGACACCGTTGTCGCCGATGTTGCCGATCCAGATGAGGCGCGATGCTTCGCGGAACGGAAGTGGCTGAAGAAGGACGCCGTTCACCAGACTGAACACCGTCGCGCTCGCGCCGATGCCGAGCGCCATGATAGCGAGCGCGAAGGCGGTGAAGCTTGCGTCACGTCGAAGGGTGCGCAACGCGTAACGAACGTCCACGCGGACCGTGTCGAGCCACTCGCGCCAGAGCACACGTCGTGTGTGCCTCGTCGCCGACGCGCGCACACGCCGGCGCTCCTTATCGACATCGCCGAACCGGCGCTCGGCCTCGGCGCGTGCAGCCGATGGCGACATACCCTCGCGGACGAGCTGTGCGGTCCGTAGCTGAAGATGTAGGCGGATCTCTTCGTCGGCGTCGTGTCGCGCCGTACGACGGGTGGCGAGACGCAACAGGCGGCGGATGCCCGGCCGAATTTCGGACGTCATCGATGTGCTCCTACGCCGGTCCCGGCGTCGCGGTGAGGATCTCAGTCACCGTCTTTGCGTAGCGGACCCACTGCGTGGTTTCGGCAGCGAGATGCGCTCGGCCGACGCGCGTGATCTTATAGTATCGCGCACGTTGGTTGTTCTCAGTGATGCCCCACTCGGCGTCGACGAAGCCACGTTCCTCGAGCCGATGCAGCGCCTGATAGAGCGCGCTGTCGCGAACGTCGAGCGCGCCGCGCGATCGTGTCTCGACCCACTGGGTGATCTCGAAGCCGTGCATAGGCGTCCAGCACAGCGCTTTGAGGACGAGGGTATCCAGCGTGCCTTTGACGATCGAAAGCGGCGAGTCCATGGGGCTCTCAGACTAAGGGTACAGAGTCTGACACCATGAACCGGAAAAGGGTTGGAGTGTCCAGCGACGGGCGACCTCCTCGATACAATTCACGCCGGTCGCGATGTCGCGGTGTTCATAGTAGGTCGGGAGGTCGCCGTGCACCGGCGCTTGGCGAATCACCACCGACCGGCCGTCCTTCGTGAAGCCCCATTGCCAAATCGGAAACGCATTCCCGATCTCGGTGCGCTGACCACCGGCGCGCAGAAGGATCAGCTTGAGCGGGAGTGGATAGGACGGGCCGCTGTTCGTGTACAAGGCAACCCAACCGAGGGTTCGATGATCGGCCGACACCTTCACCTGATCGAACGCCACCTGACCTGAATCCCTCGGGGCGAGCGCGCTCCGGCCGTCCGACCACTCGATGTGGAGTTCGCCAGTGGAATCAACAATCGCTCGGCGAAAGATTGTCTGGGTCAACGCGGGACGCGCGCTCACCGCCACTGCAAGCGCGACCAGGGCGAGACGAAGCGCGGCTTGACAGCAGACCTGTGACATCGGGTGCGTCAGCGCTCGAGGCGCGGTAACGGCGGCATTTCGATCCCGTGCACGATGCCTTGAATCGCCGCCGGCACGGCGGCGACGCGTAAGAGAACATTCACACTCATTGGCTGGCGTCTCGGGCGATGGCGCGTGGCATACGATGGAGTTCCTGCTCAGAGCCTAGCCATTCCGAGATCAGCGCCGCCAGAGGCAAGATGACGCATCCGGTTTTCCACGCGACCGGCAGCGCGGCCGGCGGAGACTACTACGGGCGAACGTCCACGGTCCCCGAGAATGTGCTCACCCGAAGGCTCGCGGGCGTCGCGCCGTGACCAATGGTGATGACGCGTCGCTGATCCATGCTGCCGGCCATCGCTCGCTCGACTTCGACGCGTGTGTAAGAGGAATCGTCGAGCGCAACATGGACGGGACCGTCGTGGGAATCGATGTGCGCGAGCGCACCCGGAAGAAACATCGGCGAAATCGTCAGCGAGCCGCTCATGGTCTCGACCTCGAGGCGAGCGAGGTTCTTAAGCGTCACAGTCACCCCTCCCGAGACCGTGGCTGCGGCGGCGTCCTGAGCCGACCCCGTGAGCGAGATCGAACCGCTCGCCGTCCGCGCGCGAAGCCACGCCGCTGTGCCGTCGAAGGCTATCGGTCCGGCAACGGCTTCGGCTTGTACGTCGTGCGTGACGCCGGTGATGCGAATCTCGCCGCTGACCGTGTAGAAGAAGCCGTTCACCCCGTCTGCAGTGATGTCGGTGCGCGCGCCCTTCACCGCCACACTGCTCGTCGCGGGCACATGAATCGTGAAGTCGGATGGCTGAGCGAGGCGTCCGGGCACCCCCTGCAGCACACCAAGCTTGACCCCCCTAGCATCGCCCAACCAGAAGAACTGCTCGCCGCGCCCCGTGTGACCCTCGACGCGGACGGAGTCACGGCTCCAACTCACGATGCGAATGCGCCCGGCCGCGCTGAAGACCTTCACCGGCGCTCCGCGTTCCAGTGCAAGGCTGCGGTCGACGCTGGACGAGTGCATGCACGCACCGGCGATCATCGCCAGCGCTGCCCAACCGAGTTGCACCCGGTCACGCCGCCGGCGCACGCCGGCGGCACACGCTACGACGCCTGCCACGTCAGCCGCACCAGGGCCGATTGCGCGCGATACGCGCGCAGCAGTCGCTCGCGAAGACGCGGCGATGCCGGATCGCGCGCCAACGCCGTCTCGATTTGCGCGATCGCGCTGTCGATGACCACGAGATTCTGGCGCAGCGTCGCCATGGTTTGTGGGCTAAGAGAGTGAGACTCTTCGTCGAGGATCGTCGCGATCTGCAGTCGAAAGTGCGCGATGTCCGACGCGTTCGTGCTTGCGGGCATCACGTCCCACGGTTGAAGCGCCGGCTCCCACTCCTGCGCAACACCGACGGTCGGCGGGCGCGCCACGCCCTTCAGCAACAAGCCGCCTGTGATGACGAGCAGCACACCGCTGGCCGCGAGAAGTACGCGCGCGCTCCACTGCGCGCGCCACTGCGTGAGCCATGAGCGCTTGGGCGCCGGCTCACGCCGCGAGCCCACCTGACGAAGCCGTCCCTCGATCTCTCCCCACAAGTGAATTGGAGGCTCGATATGGATTGCGAGGGCGGCCGCCGCGTCAGCCAGTCGACGCCGAGCAGCCACGACCTCCGCGCATTGAGCACAGGTGCGAACGTGCGCCGCGACGGCGTGAGCTGCGTCGCGGGCGAGTTCGTCATCGATGAACGCGTCGATTTCTTCGACAGGCGGATGGGTAATCATTGTCGCTTCGTCACGCCTCCAATAGCTCGCGGAGCCGGTCGCGAGCGCGCGAAATCTGAGATCGTACGCTGCTCACGGCGCGGCCGGTGAGTTCCGCGATCTCTTCGTAATCGTAGCCTTCCACATCGTGCAGGACGAACACGGTTCGCGACGCTGCCGGGAGCGCCCTGATCGCTGCCTCCAGGTCCATTCGCGCGGCCGGATCATCCTCTCGCCCTCCGTGCAGCGCCAGGGTCCCCGGATCCCGCGGCTCGACTCGGCGCAGCCGGCGGGATTCCGAGCGGCGCGTGGCAAGCGTGGCGTTCACGGTCAACCGATGCAACCACGTCCCGAAGGAGCTCTCGCCGCGGAACGTGTTCAGCCGCTCCCACGCGCGGACGAAGGCATCCTGCGTCGCCTCGCTCGCTGCGTTCGCGTTACCGGTCAAGCGCAACGCGACCGCATACACGCGAGGCCCGTGGATCCGATAGAGCGTCTCAAAGGCGCGTATGTCGCCGTGCTTTGCGCGGCGAATCGCCTCAGGTTCGCTCAGATCGTCATCAATTGCCAAAGCTGCCGTCACCCGACATCGCCCACTCCTGTCACGTGTTTGATGCCGCTCGAGCCGGAAATGCTGCGTGCAGCTTATTGCGCGGTGCAGGCATCGAAGAGTCGGACCCCGTGAGGAGCTGACGATGCGCCGATCAACCGCAGTCGTTTTCACCGCCATGCTCGCCGCCGCGCAGCAGGTCGCCGCGCCGCACATCGCTATGGCGCAAAAGCCAATGCCACCCGCCGGACATCGCGCGATGCCGAAGCTGCCCGGCGGAAACCATGGGCCGTGCGGCTCGTGTATCGCACCGGCATCGCTGAAATCCTTTACCGTGATCCCGGAGCCGGGCGAGCCCGGTGAACCACTGATTGTCGAGGGCACGATCTTCGAACCGGACGGGGTCACGCCTGCTTCCGGCGTGGGTTTCTTCGTGTACCACACCGACGCGACTGGTCACTACAATGCCTGGGATGATGAGAGCGATCCGCGCCTTCACGGTTGGCTTCGAACCGACGACCGCGGGCGGTACGAATTCCGCACAATCCGCCCAGCGCCCTACGCCCACCAGAAGATTCCCGCGCACATTCATGGCAGCTACTGGAGCGCGTCCTGTCCCGAGCATTGGATCGACGACTATTTCTTTGCGGACGACACGTTGCTGTCACCGGAAATGCGAGCGACGGCGTCCAAGCCCTTTGCCCAAGTCGTAGACGTTCGTCGCGACGGGGCCGGTGTGTGGCACGCCCGCCGCGACATTCGCCTCCCGCACCGTTGCGGCACGGAGTCGGCCAAGTGATCCCGGCAAACGACTCAATCGATTGGATGAACGCCGCGCGTGTCGCGCCCCAATTCGCGACGGCGATGGTGACCGTCGGCGCGCTCGGGGCAATCGTGACGCTGCCGCCCCTGAGCCAATGGCGCACGGCCTCCTGGGCAACATCGGCGCTCCGACACATCGCCGCCTTCGGCGCGCTCGCCTCGATGCTGGAGCTCTCCACGTACCGATACCCGGAAGCGCTCGCACAGGCCGCGCCGTCGGCGCTCGCCAGGCAATCGGTCACACCGATTCGCGCGATCCCGACTCCCGCAGGAGAAACGCGCATTCGGCTCGCCGCCGTTGGGCTGACACTGGCCGCATTCGTTCTGCTGGCGACCCTGCCGCGATTACCGACGGTTATTAGGCATCTTATCGTCGCTCTTGCTTGGATCGGCTCTCTTGCCGACATCGCTCTCGCGGCGGTGCGTGCTATGCAGACTGGCCATTGGCGCTGGCTTCTGCACCCGCTTCATTTGCTCGCGGCCGGATTGTGGGTCGGAACGTTGACCGTGATGTTCGTGGTCTTGGGTTGGAGACGGTGGTCCTCAGGAGTGCCCCGTGAGTTTGTGGCCGAGACCATCTGGAGGTTCTCGCCGCTCGCACTCGGCTCCGCGGCAATCCTCGCGCTTACCGGGACCGCCTCGGCGGCACCCCGGGTGGGAAGCGCTGCCGATTTGTGGATGACGAATTATGGTCGTGTGCTTCTGATCAAGCTTGCGCTGGTCGGCGTGGTCGCGGCGTGCGGCGCATGGAATAAGCGACATCTTCGCGCATCACTGGCGAAGGGAAGTCGCGAGTCGTGGCGAACCGCGAGAATAGAACTCGGCGCTTCGGTGGCTGTTGTTGCAGCTGCCGCTATTCTCGTGTCGGTAACGACCACGCGCTAACGTCGCGACCCTCAGCTCTTTTGTGTGGTGGTGCGGTAGGATGGTCAGAGACCTTACTGTCCGCCGGCACCGGCGGAAGCAAATCCCAGACGCGGAGGCAACATCGCAGGCGTCGTCGTGCCATTCGCGCTTATAGGCCTCTGCCGCCGCCTCTGCGACGATACACGGCCGTCAGCGGCGTCGATGCCCTCGACGTCGGCCAATGCATCGTCGTCGGGAATCATCGGCCGGCGGCGCCGGCACGGATGTCGCCGAGTGTTCGGCCGTCGCCGGCCGGATCATCGAGCGAGATCGCTCGACGAGCTACGGAGCCCAGGCGAAGCTCAGGCCGGGGTTTTCAACGTGCGTATCAACGTCGTCCACATCGACGCCCGCCCGGCAACGAATCGCCATCCAGCGAGACACCCGTTGACCGCTAATCGACGCGACTTTCGACGTCGTGCTTGCGCGGTGCTTGCAAACAGAACGTGCGCCCAAACGCGTGTTCGGACGCACGAGCATAACTCCTCGTGATATCGCTACTTCCGTAGTCGGGACGGCGGGATTTGAACCCGCGACCCCCTGAACCCCATTGTGGGGTAACCGAATGCCCAGAGCCTGCAAATACCGGTGAATCCGCACGTTACCGCACCTGACATCTTGCAGATTCGCGAACCGTTTTCACCTGGATTGAGGCCCTCCACATACCCCACATACCCCAGCACGGCTCAGTCGGTCAACACCCTCCCTGGCGCATTCTTGCCAGCCATGCTAAATTATTCCTCGTTCAGGGGAATGATTATGATCAAGATGATCTCACGGCCATCCGACGACGCTCCTGTATCCGTCACAACGGCGGAGGCAGCGTGGTTGACCGATCTGCCAGCAAAGACGATCAACGCCACCATCGATCGCGGCGAGTTGCCGAGGGTTGGTCGGACGCGGTCCACTGCCCGCAACCCGCGTCGCCTCGGGCCGGCTGACGTGATCTATCTGTTCTTGCGAAAGGATTTGTCCGACATCCTCTCGGCCACTGCGAAGCGGGAGCTCTACGAACAGCTGGTTGGCCTCTCCGCCAAAGAGTTTCTCGTTCGTCGCCTCGGACAAGACCCATCTGAGCCGCAGGACGATCTTGCGATCACGTTGGCCGACGGGATCGTTCGGGTTGAACTCAAGAGAGCGCTCGCACGCCTGTCCAAACGATGGCAGGCATTACGTCGAGCCGAGGAAGTCATCGTCTCCGATCCCGAGATCCGCCGAGGCGAACCGGTGATCAAGGGAACGCGAGTTCCCGCGTACGTCGTGGCGGACTTAGTCGGGCAAGGCGCGGATCTTCGCGAGATCCTTGAGGACTATCCGTCGCTCAACGCCAACAAAGTGCGCGCAGCGCTTGCCTTCGCGCACACACACCCGCGTCGTGGTCGTCCCCGGAAGTCTCCCTGGCAGTCCTAGTTCTCTAAACGGTTAGGCAGGACCCGGATGCTCACCTCGAATGAAATTCCTGATCGACGAATGTCTCTCCCCCGCCCTTGTCACGGTCGCGCACGAACGCGGATTTGAAGCGTACCACGTCGCTCATCGCGGATGGAGCGGGCTCAAAGACCCGCAACTTCTCGAGCAGCTCGTTGATCAGGAGTTGATTCTCGTCACCAACAATCGCGACGATTTCTTGTCGCTGATGTCGGGCGTTGAGCTACATCCCGGCCTCGTCGTCCTACTCGACAATGTCCGCCGGCAACGACAGGTCGAGCTGTTTACTGCGGTGCTCGAGGTGCTCCGGCCACTGACATCAATGATCAACAAGGTCGCAGAAGCTGCGAGCGACGGTACAATTTCGATTTTCGATCTTCCTGCGATTTGACTCAGCCGGAGGCTGGCCTTCAGCGCCGACGCCCAGGTGGACACAGCTCGCTTGTCATACTGCGAATTAGCAACGACGCCGATGACCGGAGTGCGTAGTTAGAGATTCCAGATAGGCTTTGCCGAACTGCAGTATGCCCGCCTCTTTGGAGTTCACCCCGATCGCGATTTTGACGACGAATTGCGCTTTGATTCCGAACAGCGCGTCGAGGACTATGCTACTCGCGACTTTTCTCGTGCCGCCGCCGAAAATGCGGCCCGCGAACGTCTCAGAGACCTGCAGGCCATTGAGCGCCGCCTCACGCGACACAATCGGGCACGAGTGCGGCGTCTGACTCGGGAGTCCACGGAGAGGATCTGGCCGGACGTTCGATTGGCGCTGCGCGGCCTTCGCCGCTCATCAGCACTTACGACAACGACGATCGCGATTCTCGCCCTCGGCATCGGCATGTCGGCGGCGATGTTCACGGTGTACAAGACCGCGCTGATGGCCCCTCGGGGGATCGCAGGCATGCCGAGGTCAGGCGCGGGGCGGCAACCTCCGGAACTGCATTTGTTCCGGGCCGTTCAGAAACGAGTAGTACGTCCCTTCGTAGCCTAGGATGGCCATAAAAAGTCGCCGTACCAGCTCGCGAAGGGCCGACACAGCGACGAGGAGTTCTGGCTCGTCTTCGCTACCTCGGTGAATACCGCGATGCACGAGCTGGTTGCGCATTGCCATCAATTCGCCAACAGAGAGCTTTACGTCGTCTGTTGGGACGCGATAGTCGGCGAGCAATGCGCCTGCCTTCGTCTGGAGGGAACGAGCGTTGAGATTCCCAAACTTCGCTCGGATTTCCACCAGAGCTTCGTCGACGAGTTCCCTTGTGGCCTGTTGTTCGTCGCTGAATGACTCCAGGATGGACAGCCGAGTCTCCTCTCGTCGGAGAACTTCGTCGACAGCCCCGCGCAGCGCCGCAAACGCTCTTCGCGGGAGTACAGACCCAGCCGCGCTGGCGTGCTTGGAAACTAGGTGTTCCAGGGCAGAAATCGTGGCAAGAAACCGCGCCTCGCTGTAGCGGTGATTCATAACGAACCATTCGATAGCGACGTCCAAGCCGGTTTCCGCACCCAGGCTGTGGCTGTAGTGATTCGCAGCGACATCGAGGAAATCCGTGAGGACCATGTGATGGAGCAGCGGGTCGTACGGAGCTCCGCTGCCGTGCGGCCCGTGAAACTCGATTGACCGGCGTATCCGACCAACGAATACTTCTCGCACGCTCCAGCGAACGAACCGGCCGGCGGCGAGAGAGATGATCAAGAGAATGTCACGCGTGCGCGCGTCGGCTACCGCCAGCCAACCGTCGACGTCATCGACCGTTGCCTCGGAGTTGTCAATTCGTAGCTCTCCGGCCAGCTGGTCGTACTCCTCGAGATCGTGCACGCCGGCTAGTGTGACGCGACCAATGTCCGACTCGACGCTGGCCTGTCCGAAGGCCTTGAGCCCAACCGTGGTGTACTTCGCGATCACGCCGGAGTTTGCCGCGTCCCACTCGTCCGTCGGCGCGTGTCCGACCGTCATCGTCGCGGCTGTTCCACGCAGTCGGATTACAGATCCTTCTTGCGTTCCCTTCGTCCCGGAGGTCAGGATGTGGAACAGCTCCGTCCGAAGCTGATCCCCATTGTCGGCCCGCAGCTCGAGCTTGTAATCGGGCAACCTCAGGCCCCGCTCGTTCGTTACAGACTCCAGGACCCACCAGGTGTGATCGGTGAGCGGAATGTCGTGAACAACGACTTCAATGGCGCCGCGACTCGAGACGGTCACATCGCACACGACGTCCAGGGATCTGTCGCCGCGCGCGATCGTACCAACGCAGGCCTTCCACTCGATTAGCGGGCCTGTCCGTTCCGGCTGGTTTGATGCTCCCATTCCAAATTCCACGTGCAAAGCCTAAACCTAATCGGGCTCAGCAACCCAAACCGGCTACCCTGATCCGTGACTGAACTCCGCATAATGTTCAGATTAGCGCGCTCTAATCTTTGCTGGAACGGCAGCGCCTACCGGCTGGCCGTAAGCTCGCGGACTAACGGGAGTACGCAAATATTAGAATACCCTAATCTTTTCCCTGCACTCCAGTTGGTTGTGCTGCCGGGAGAATAATTGATGATTGGGCGCGGCGAGCAGCTTCCCTCACCACTTCGGCCTCTGACAATGCGGTGCAATATCGGAGGAACGCGGAAGCCCGTCCTACTCGTGGCCCATGCCTGGGCTATAGCCAGGACCGAGGTAGTCGTCGAACAGCATGTTGAGCGCGCGTGCCAACTCCTCCGTCGAGGATCGATAGACGCGGCCAATATCATCGCTGACAGAGGCGCAAATAAGTTCTGACCGCGGGTACTTCCACAACTGGTCCGGTCCGATAGACAAGTCGGCCTTCCGCCCAGGCTCAAGTGTTCGCGGCCGCCAATAAATCTCTGACCAGTAGTCGCCCCTAGGCACGATGATCCCTGGCCGTATCACTTCACTCCCCTCCAGTCTCTCCGATCGTTCGATATAGATCGTGTTGAGATGGACCGGTATCGGCGAGTAGTTGTGGACGCCAATCAAGAGCGCAGGTGATGGGCTTCGAATTGGAGAATCGAGCCATGCGGCCGCCACGGTGACGCGAACGTCCGGAATCGGGGCCGTTAGTAGCCCAGACGACGGAACAACGGGTGCGGCGCCGCGACCTTTGACGAGGAGTTCCGCGACCACCGTCGTCAAATGGGCCATTACTTGTTCTGTGAGCTGGCTCGTTTCAGAAAACGTGTTCAAAAGTCCATCGGCCTCGTATTGTGCGCGAAGCGACTTGACCTTGGAGAATTGGTCGACGTCGACGTCGTAGGGAACGGCGCGTTCGGCGAAGTAGACCATGACGCGACGCTTCCGCTGAACCAGCCTGGCGATTTCCTCGACTGACCCTGATGCATGATCCGCAGTGGGCGTTCCGAGGCGGGTCCAGAACACCGCGATCCCCATATCACAATCGTCGACGATTTGGCGATTCAGAGTGCCTTGAGGCGAGTCCCCCATTTCAGGAACTGCGTGAGACTCCCAACGCACAAGCTCGACCTGTGCGCCCAGCGCGCGACCGACATGCGGATTCCAGCGCGCAGCGATAAGCCGAGTAAGCTCTTCACGCTCCTCGGTTACATCCGAGGGTGAGATAAGCAGACAGCGATATTCAAACGGGCGGGTCGGCATCGTTGCTCAGTTGCTCAAGGGTCTTGCCATAAGGCGGGACGGCGCCACGGCACAAAGGCAGACCGATGAAACGACTACATGTAAAAGCGGTAAGTCGGCCGCGGCTGGACGCCTGGTGGCATCTCTGCGAGGATCTGACCGACATCCTCGCTGAATGCGGTCGTGATCGGATCTCTACCCGCATAGACGGCGCTGTTCCAATCCATTTTGGTCAACGCGAGAATCTCGTCGCAAAGCTTCTTCATCGCCGACGAGCCATAGTGCTCGACGATCTCGATTGGGCGCGGGACTCGCATACCTGGGTACTCGCCGAGATACGGAACGTAACCGCGCGTATAGAGCAGCGCGTTATCCGGCGCGAGCGTGATCATCGTACTCCGAAGTGCCGGCTCCGCGCCGGGGCGAAAGAACCGAATTCCACGGTTTCCGAACGCGATGAGGTCGTAGGAGTGAATCCCGGCCTTCGCGATCGCCTCCAGGAATCCGGCCTTCTCTTCCTCGTAGTACCGCTGCCATTTGTGAACGACGATCCGGCTTGGCGGTTGATGATGCCACGCCTGATACGCAGCGATCACGCGTGTCATCAGGTCGCTCGACAGATCCTTGGGGAGATGAGGCGACTTCGATTTTCGCGTCGGCGACCATTTGAACGGCTCGCTGCGTAGCACGACGCCCTCTCCCTGGTCGGAAAACGCCTGCGCCATGCTGGTTCGCAGAGTCCCATCGCGACGATCGCGATAGAACGCGATTCCGACGTAGCATGTGCCTCGTTCAAGTCCGGTGACTCGCCATGGAATTCCGCCGGACTTGTAGTAAATGCCAGTCCAGAAATTCCACGCCCGAGTTGCATCATCCTCGACCGTCGTCCCGCCCTGGAGCGTCACCTGCCACGCGAGTTGGACGGGAATTCCATGTGCCATGGCTCGCGCCTTGAGGCCATGCCGAAACACTGCTTGCTCCGTCTCCGCCTCTTCCTCTGCGGCCATCATTGCCGCGATATCGACATTATGCGCCGCTGCGACGTCGAAGAGCGAATCCTGCCCGGACTTATTCTCCTTCTCGAGGGATGCCTTGAGCGCAGTAGCCAATGTGGGTAGTCGTTTGCCGCGGGTCTTGTGATGAGACGGAACGGTGCACTGTTTCCGAACCTCGGTCGGTAGCGCCACAATCACGACGTCTGGAGCCTGCATTCCCTCGGCGAGGACTCCGAGTCGTCCGACGATCAACTCAATCAACCGCGTTACTTTCTGCTCGAAGAACTCGGCTTGTAAGACGGTCGCTATTTCCGCGTCCGTAAGCGTCGCAACCATGTTATCGCCGACTGTAAAGTCCGCGTCGAACACATCCGCGAGACCGGGAAACGGCGGATATGCCGTTGCGTCCATTGGCTTCGCGACTACTCCAGCTTTTTCGCGCCGCATTCCAACTGGCATGACGCGGCGTGTACACCGCTCGATCCATGCGTAGGTCGCGTCAATCATCGCGCCCGTGCCAATGATTCCCAGCCGGATTTGATTCCGGCGCCCCGGGGTCCGCAGGTCATACGGTTTGTGCAACGCGAGCCCCGTTTTGGGATCGGACTCGCGCTGTCCGTCACCGAAAATCAAAAATGGTTCGCCGAGATGAACTGCTGAGAACTCTGCGGGCCGAAACGCGGTGAGAACGCTGGTTGCGTCGACAACTGTCTGATGCGTTCGATGGCTCGGGCCGCGTTCCTTCCGGCCGCGCGTCCGTTTCTCGGAGGGCCGAGCGGCGGTGTCAGACGTCGCCGCTTCAGCTCCCGCAAACGCCTCGGAGGAGTCCTCAGGGGCTACGATGGCGTGCTGACTATCATCGCGATACGGCGAATCATTTTCGACAGGCGCTTCGCGATGAGGCGCCCGAGGTCTCTCGTCAATGCTCTTCGAGCTGCGCGGCTTCGCCGCCTCAGAACGGGAGCTCGAGCTCTTCTTCTTCGCCACTCTCGTCCTCCTCGCCCGATCCGTCATCATCGCGCATTTCGTCCGTTGCGACGCGGTTCGGCGGCTTGTCATCAGTTTCCAGGACACCGAGCAAAGCGAGATCGGCGACTTCGTCGAGTTCCTGCTCCCCCTCGACTTCGTCACCGGTACCTTCTCGCTTCACTTCCCCTGCTCCTTCACCTCCAAGAATCCGATCCAAGCGAATGGAATCGCCCGCAATTCCGCGCGAGATCTTTGTGTAGATTGGCACGCTCTCGATCGATACATAGAATGGCATTTTCGCGGTGGCGACGTTGACCAAGATCTCACGCTTGCCATCGGCGATCAGTAGTCCCCACATCAATACGTTGCGAAGAACGGCCGCATTTCGCTCTTTGCCGCCCCACAACGTCGAGAACCGTCCAACCTCCTTTCCCTCCAACGGCGTGATACCATCGGTCGTGAACATCCATGCCGGTTCTATGATGAGAAAGAGCCGGTCGCCGACGCCGATGAACCGCATGTATGCGGACATGTGTACGCCGAACTGAGTACCGTTTGGCCGCGCTTTCATTTTCGCCAAGGCACGCGAGCGGCCACTTGATCCGACTGCCGAGCCCCAGCGAAACTCACGCGCCTCGCCTTCGCGGAAGATCGGACAAAAAAACTGGGTCCGATCTTTCTTCGGCGTGAAGATGTCCAGATGGTAGCAATGTTCCCGCAATGCCCCGTTTAGAACTCCGAAGAGTTGGCGGCGTTTGTCCGTATCGCCCATCCAGCTAGCGATCGTCTCGGGTCGGGCGTCAGTTCCAAGCAGAAAATCGTGGAAGGGATTGTCTGGAGCACTCGGCGGAACGAAGGAGATTAGACGGCTCTCAAACAGGACAAACGGCGGGACATTCTTGCCTTTCATCGCGGCCCACACGTCGCGCTTCGATTTCGCGCTCGTCGCGTCGCCGTAGAGGAATCCCGGAGTGTTCTTCACAGGAAAAAGGTTTGAAGGCAGAGCCTCTTCCACCGCGTCGGCTGCCTCTTGGCCACTCGGCAAGATCGGGATGCTCGACCCAAGTGTCGACCGGCGAGGTCCGCGTGCCGGCGGAAGGTCCGACAGCTTCCGAACCAGGCGCTCCAACTCGCGCTCGAAGCCCTGATCGCGTGTGAAATCGAACCGCTTCAACGGCGCGAGCACGAACGGCATGTCGATGGGCTCGCCCGATTCTGGGTCGAACTTGTGCCGGAGCAGCGGCAGGATTTTGCCGCGCTTTCCGGCCGGATCAGCCATGACTTGAGACTGCCACTCGGCCGACGGCCAATCGGCCTTTAACATGCGCGGTGACAACACCAATCCGACATATCTTGATTGCTTCAGGCTGGCATCGATCTTGGCGATGATGTTCTCGCCATAGTCAATGTCCCACTCATCGAAGAAAACTTCGATCGGGCGATTACCGATGCGGTGTTCCTCGAGTCTGGCGCCTAGGTCCCGCACCCAATCTTTGTCCGCGCCGGTGTGGCAGAGAAAGATATCCTTCACAGTTCCTCGGGTTCGGTTAACCGCCGAATTGCGGCGATTCTGGTAGCCTCAATATACCCGAAGATTTTCCGGCACCCTGCGGCTACTTGGCCTCGGCATCGGCACATCGAAGAGGCAGGCTCGCTACCTGTGCGCGGGCCGCCAACAATGTGACAGATATCTCCCCACTAGCTTGCCCAAGCTCAATCGACGCCATCCGAGATATCTCCGCTTCTCTCCGGCGCAACACCATCCCGAGCAAGGTCGACAGCAAGAACCCGTAGCAGCGCGATGTGGTACATCTCCTCAAACCTATTGAGGAGTTCCGTATGCCGAGACCGAAAACCGAGCGTCATTCCAGCGACGTAGATGCCGAAATCGCTCGGCTAGAACAGGAACGAAAGCGCCTGATTCAATTCGAAGATCAGCGGCGAGGCGCAATTATTCGCGATTGCCTGGCGGGCTTACACGGCCCTCAGCTCAGGTCAGTTCTTCAACCGCTAATCACCTCACGAGACGCGTTTCTATTTGGAATGGAAGCGGCGCCAACACTCGCCGATCGCCCGGCTCCGGCGACCAAATCGGCGACGTCGCGCCGGGCGGCTAGCGACGCGGGCGGACAGAGAGGTGGCCTGAGAAATCTGGACAGCTGAGATAAGTGGAAATCGGCGCTCCACTCGGCGATACTCTCGCCAACCAGGAGGCCCGTTTCCGATGCGACGACCCCGCCGTAATCATTCCCCCGCCTT